>Ga0194061_1000678_pt1 | contig 20575 bp, 17 predicted proteins | sample SepL2221m_MetaG_FD_163423 | JGI IMG/M metagenome (GOLD analysis project Ga0194061, IMG submission 163423) | Anoxic zone freshwater microbial communities from boreal shield lake in IISD Experimental Lakes Area, Ontario, Canada - Sep2016-L224-21m | ecosystem: Environmental > Aquatic > Freshwater >... | reverse complement strand
CTTATGGCAGTGGGCTTAATGCGTTGGGTGTTTGTAGTTCCATTTTTAGCAAATTTGTATATCGAGCCAACCTCAAGCTTAGCTACTCGCGAAGCGGTAAAAGTGGTTTATCAAGCAGTCCATCAATACGGCGGTGTTGCGATCGGCGAACAATTGGGACAAACTCTCTTAATTGGTTGGACAATTGGTGTAGGAACTGCGATGTTGCGATCGCCTTTATTCAAAGCTTGGGTTGCATGGTACGGCTTATTCACCACACCGCTATTATTAATCGGGCAGAGCGAACTTGTAGCGACAGTAATCCCCTCAATGCCGATAATTGAGCTAACGCCAATTGGATTTATTCTTTGGGAAATCTGGATGCTAATAGTTGGCATTTCCCTAATCATAGTTCCAAAAAGCAGGTTGGAACTACAATACAAGCAATCTTAAATTTTGCTAGATCTCTGTTACTAATTACTAAATCATTTACTAAATCTATGTTTATCCTCAACTTCCGTGACTTTCTCGCACATCAATTAGGATTCCCGTCGGGGTGGTTTGGCAGACTATTGATTCGATTTCTCAATCAGCACAACGCGGCCATGAATGATCAAGTTTTGCAGTTGCTAGATTTACAAAATGGCGATCGCGTTCTCGAAATTGGCTTTGGTGGTGGTTATCTGCTCGATCAAATCTCACGCACAGGGCTACCAGCACTAACTGTTGGTCTTGAGCGATCGCCTGAAGCGATAAATCTTTGTGAGCAAAAGTTTCGCGATCAAATTAGTCAGAAGAAAATAGAACTTCTTTGTGCGGACGCGGCGGAATTGCCATTTCCCGATGCGTACTTCAACCAAATCTGTACGGTCAATACCATCTATTTCTGGACAAATGCTCCAAAAGTATTAGCCGAATGTCGCCGAGTTTTAACTCCAAATGGAAAGTTAGTAATTAGCTATAATTCTAAAGATTTTCTAGAAAAACAGAAATTTTCCCAACATGGCTTTATTACCTACGAAGTAACAGAGATTGAAATGATGTTGCAAACTGCGGGCTTTACACAGATAGTTACGGTTTCAGGAAAAAACGATCAACATCAAGAGTTTTTCTGTACTTTGGGCGATCGCATCAGCTAAATTGTTGACTAGCTTCCCATTCTAAAATGGCGATCTTGCGCTCCAATCCCCATCGATAACCTCCCATTTCCCCTGATTCTCGAATTACTCGATGACAGGGAATCAAGTAACTAATCGGATTGCGACCAACTGCATGACCGATCGCTCTAGCAGCATGAGGATAGCCAAGCGATCGCCCCAATTTCTGATAAGTTGTCGTTACTCCGAATGGAATTTGCAATAAAGCTTGCCATACTTGAATTTGGAAGTTAGTGCCTTTCAGATAGATAGTTAAGGGCGGATGGAAATCATCACTAAGATTAGGAACATGACTAAAAATGCGATCGCATATTGATTGAGTTTTGTGGCGATCGCTAATGATTTCCGCTTTTGTCCATTCTTTGCGAAGTTGAGAGATGGCAATTTGATCATCTTGTTCATCAGATAAAGCATCTGTTGCCTCAAGGAAATATAAGTTACATAATCCCCTCGATGTTGTGGCTAAGAGACAATTCCCAAATATCGTTTCATGGATACCATACCAAATTTTTAATTTCTCACTTCCCGCCTTAAACTCTTGTAGTGACATCGTTTCAATATTTACCGTAGTCATATTTTTACGCCCATCCCGACATTTGATAAACAATTAATCCAATATATTCTTTAATCGCATTAGTCGTATTTTTTAAAGCATCCGCATTAGGTAATAAATCAAGTAATATCCCCCAACCCTTACTATTTTCATTCTGCACAACCAGAAAGTCTGTTGGAGCCGCGATCGCTTCAAATCCTAACTTGCGGAAAATAGCCATCGATCGCGGCATATGTATCGCCGATGTTACCAGTAATATTTTATTGATTCCTTTTTGAGAAAGAATACGCTTAGTATTGACTGCATTTTCACGAGTATTCAAGGAATCAGGCTCTTGTAAAATTGCGCTCATTGGTACACCCATCGCTTCCGCGATCGCCGCCATATCTTCTGACTCAGGATTACCACCTTCCCCATACCAATCGGCGCGTCCACCACTGACCAGCAATAATGGGGCTTTACCTTGTTTATAGAGCCATGATCCATACAAAATGCGATCGCCTGCTTCACCAACTTCATACCAAGGACGCGGCGCGATGCGGGGTTTAGTACCACCGCCTAAAACCACGATCGCTTCCGCTTGGGGTAATTCGCCAGTCGGTAAATATTGCCACTCTAGCGATCGCAATAGCCAATTCGAGAAGATTAAATTACTGCTTAACAACAAAATTGCTAGTGCTAGGCTGAGTAAAATTACAGGAAATCGTTTGTTTTTCGGTTTATTTGTGCTGGAGACATTACGCGATCGCTTTGTCCATGTCAAACTGAATAAAGCGATCGCTATCAATAAACTTGATAGTCCAAGGGGATAAAAAAAGATGGGTAGCAGTTTAGATAAAAATATTGACACAATTATTTACAAAGGAAAAAATAAATATATAGACAGCAAAATCCTTACACCGCCATAATTTCGGCAATATTTCGTTTTGGATTGTATATAACTTAACATAACTATAAAATTCATAACGCTTTAATTAAATATATAATTCTGACGATCAGTTTCAGGACTGTATTGGAGAGTTTGGCAGTGAATTTGCGCGAGTAGTAGTGTTCGTCGGGGCTAAAACTACTCTTTATTTCAATAGAATTCACGAGCATTCAAAGAGTAAGTCCGAGCCAAGCCCTAACGTTGGTTATTTTTATAACTTGGTGTTAATCATGATTTTTGTCGCTAGTAATCTGTCTAATGATATGCGTAGTAATCAAGAGCAGTCAGGTAGGGAAATCTTAAAAAATCTAGAGTTGAGCAAGGATGGATGTGTGTACGTTGTACGCGATCGCATTCGCTGGTCATTTTATGTCAGAGGCGGGAAGTTAGTGTATGCATCCCATTCTCTCGATAGCTTTGAGAGATTGGAAAGACATTTGCGGATGCTGAGTCGAGAAGTCCCCGCCCTCGACGAAAAATTGAGATCGCAGTTACGGTTAATGTTTGATGAGGATTCGCCAGACCTTGCCAAGTATAGGGTGGTCAGCGAAATGTTGTGCATCGAATATTTCGCAGTCCTCTGGCTAGTTGATGAAAATCATTTGACTAAACCATTGGCAGGAAAACTGATAGTGCGAATGATTCAGGAGGTGCTTGAAGTCTTTCTCTGCTTGCCCAATGGTGAATTCGGTCAACACTACTACCAACATATGTTGCAAGATAGCTATTGTGCGCTGTCAGTCGATCGCATTTTAGAAGTTGTCGAACCACGACTACAATCATGGTACAAACTTGGTCCCACGATTTTCTCGCCCTACCAATGCCCCTATCTAGTCAGCCAAAACTCTGCCGCGAAACGGATGTCGATGGAAACCGTGCAGCAGCTAGGACGAATTTTACGCGGTTTTAACTTTTTGCAATTAGGGGCGCTCTTGGGTAAAGATCCCTTGGCGATCGCCAAGCAACTTAACCCACTCATTGGCGATGGATCAATCTTATTGCGAGATCCCCTTTCTCCCTTTGATATGTTGCCACGCACCTATTATTTAGCACCCGAAGAAGAAAAGGAAAATATTCAAAAACTTTCAGAAACATTTGACGATGAACCTACCGCAGGCGATGATATCTCTGGCTTTTCACAAGGTTTGACTAATCAATCAATAAGAACATGGAAAATTGTTTGCATTGATGATAGCGAGTCAATGCTCAGTATTATTAACAGTTATTTAGGAAGTGAAGATTTTGAGGTTACGCTGATTCAAGACTCGATGCGAGCGTTGATGAAAATCACATCTATTCGCCCCGATCTAATTTTGCTAGATATTGGTATGCCAAATGTGGATGGATATCAGCTTTGTTCTTTGATTCGTAAATCATCGATTTTGAAAGATATCCCAATTGTGATGGTGACTGGTAATAAAGGTCTAATTGATCGCGCTCGTGCAAGAATCGCAGGCGCGACCGACTACATCACGAAACCCTTTATGAAAGGTGATTTATTAAAGATGGTTATGCGTCACCTTATCTGACATATTTTTTTAGGCATATTTTTTGACTAATTTGTCAAGTTCAGCCGCGATCGCCATACATGATATCTTAATTAAAAATAAAGAATTGAAACATTGTAAAAAAAATTATGACGACAGTTCTTGTAGTTGAAGATACAATTTCGGAGCAGGATTTAATCGTTGGCTACTTAATTGAGGGTGGTTATAGCGTAATCACCGCCACTAATGGTCAAGATGCGATCGCAAAAATAACAGGTAAAAAACTTGATGTCGTAATCACTGACTTGGTAATGCCAGGGATGAGTGGATTAGAACTATGTCGCAGTTTAAAAAAGAACGTTGAAACTAAAGATGTGCCAATTGTCGCTTGCACTTCAAAAAATCAGGAACTCGACAAACTGTGGGGTATGAAACAAGGCATTGATGTTTATATCACCAAGCCATTTTCGCGGGAAGACATCTTACGCGCCGTAAGATCTGTCGCCTAATTCGTAATTCCTAATTCGTAATTTTCATAATCTAGCAAGGAGATAAAAATCTTGACTACAGTATTGGTTGTTGAAGATACGGCTTCAGAACGTGAGTTGATCAGCGAGTACTTGCGTCAGGGAGGATATACGGTCATAAGTGCGATCGATGGTACAGAGGGCTTAGCCAAGTTTAACCAAGCTCAACCAAATCTAGTGATTACGGATTTGGTTATGCCAGGAATGAGCGGCTTGGAGTTGTGTCGGGCGATCAAAAAAACAGCCGCCAATAAAGTACCTGTAATTGCCTGTACTTCCAAGAATCAAGAACTCGATCGCCTCTGGGGGATGAAGCAGGGTGTGGATGTTTACCTGACTAAGCCATTTACGAAAGAAGAGATCCTACAAGCGGTGCGATCGCAGGGTATAGGAGCATAGGCAAGATGAGCAATCTCACGATCGAACTACGCGAAGAACAGTCACAGGCGATCGCAGGGTTGCCCTATTTGAGCTTGCAGCTTTACGGTGATGTGACCGTGGCAGTGCAGTTAAAATACACCAGAGAAACCTTAGTATTATCGACCGAAAGACTAACGCAGATGCCAAACGTGCATCCTTGCTTGATGGGGTTGATTGAGCATCGCAGTAATGTTTTTTGGGTGCTAGATCTACCACAGCTATTAGGGTTTACGCCGATTGATGCAACGGCGATCGATTTGCATATTGCCATATTACAAATTGGCGGAGCCTTTCTGGGTTTAGGTGTAACTCGCATTGGGAGGGTATTAAGGTTTACGGAACCAGAGATCGTTTCACCGATACAATTACCACAACTCAAACTGCCGAGTGAGATCATGCCATTTTTGCGTGGTTGGATCGCTCAACCCCAAGGGCTTACCAATAATCTTTATTTGTTAGACGCTGAGGCGATCGCCTTGACGAATTTCAGTCTCTAAAAAGTGCCTTGCGCCGCAATGCACTCTATTAATTATCTCCAATCCCAAAAGCCAAATTTAATTAAGTTAATTCTATGGTTCTCCAACAAGCTCCCAAATTCACACCTGAGACAACTACTGATGAATTCAGTACCGAGTTCGTTGCGTCTGTAATCACCAACCCACAACCTTCAAAGCCTCCTGATGACAAGGATAAAAAGCTAAAATTGGGGTTCAAGCAATTACCATTCATTATTTTTGGACTAGCTCTTTTAGGGATTGGTGGTCTAGCATTTAGTTTTTATCAAACGGGAAAACAAGCAGAATTGAGAGCATTCCAAGATGACTTAGCTAACCAATCAAAGATCGTAGATAATGAGTTTGCTTTGGCGAAAGACTCTACTGTTAGTTTGGCGGCGGCGGCAAGATCGATATACGATCTGGGATTGAGAACGCCAGAAGCTTATAACCGCTTATCTCTGGAATTTTACTTAAAACGAGCCAAACTGGTAATGGCGCACAGTCTTGGACAAGCTTCTTTTAAACTAGTTCCCACAACCAAATGGTTCTGGGGCTACTACTACAATGATCAAGGCAAAAAAGAGCAAACTGGCGTTCGTCTTGCTGCTCCTAATGATAAAACCATCTATTCTGAACTGTTTAAGGATGATGATTATCCATCCAAGAATTATTACAATGAGCCAATGAATGCTGGCAAGCCAGTCTGGACAGCCCCATATCTGTGGTACGGGATTAACATTACCTCCTATTTGCATGTTTTTCGTGATGCTAAGGGCGAAGTTCTGGGGATAGCTAATGCCGATTTGAACATCACGGCGATGGTTGAATTGTTAAAAGGGCTGAAGGGATTTAGCACTAGTAGCTTCTATTCAATCATCACTGACAAGGGTATAATTATCGCTTATCCACCCGATCCACAACAGAGTGTGGAGAGAGCCAACGTAGACAAGGTTCCTGAACTCACCAATATTTGGACAAAAATTCAAAAAGATAAGCAGGGATATGTAATTTCTGATGGTAAGCTCTGGGCGTATAGACGACTCCCTGTTACTAACTGGCTGATGCTTGAGGCTGTCTCAGAAAGTAGCTTCTATGGAGGACTGTTAGCTCAAACTTTGGTCGCAAGCGGTTTATCAGTTCTATTCTTGTCTGTTATTTTCGCCTTGTATTTACGCACACTCAATCAATCAAGTTCGTTAGCCAATTTGCTAACTATCCAAGAGAAAATTACCGCTCGCCAAAAATCAGAGGCAACCCTCGCCGAAATCCAAGGTCAAGTATCACGATTGCAGACAATGGATGGTTTAGCAGAGTCTCTGAGTGCGTATCTGGCGGAAATTCGGAGTTGGTTAGATTGCGATCGCGCTGTTATCTATGAATTTGATGATAAATTCGCTGGACGCATCACCCATGAAGATGTGGGTAGTGGTTGGACAAGCGCTTTTGCCGCAAGATTAAGCGATCCTTGTATACCACAAATTCTGATTGACAGTTATCTGCAAGGTCGGATTGCGGCTACAAATGATGTTTTAAATGCAGGATTTGCGCCCAATCATTTAGAACTAATGCATAAGTTGCAAATCAAATCAAATCTGGTCGTACCGATTCGTCAAGCCGAGCAACTCTATGGATTATTAATTGTCCACAAATGCCAAACACAACATACTTGGCAAGAAGATGAGATTGCTTATCTCAGACAAGCAGGAGAGCAGTTGGGGTATGCACTCAGTGGTATTCAACTTGCTGTGCAGAAGCAAAATACGGTGGAACAGGAGCGGCTACGCAGTGAAAACATTCAGCGTGAGTTAATTACATTGCTCTCTGATGTTGAAGGAGCGGCTAGTGGCGATTTAACTGTTCGCGCTCAGATCTCATCGGGTGAAATTGGGATTGTTGCCGACTTTTTTAATGCGATCGTGGAAAGCTTGCGGGACGTTGTAACACAGGTAAAACAAGCCAGTTCGCGGGTAAATACATCGGTAAATACCAACAATGAATCAATTCGGAACCTTGCTAAAGATGCAACCTTGCAAGCGGGGCAACTGGATGACGCGCTGCAATCTGTTGCCGAAATGACAGATTCCATGCAGCAGGTAGCGGTCAGCGCTCAACAAGCCGCCGATGCTTCCAGTAACGCCGCCAATACCGCCGAGGCGGGTAGTGCGGAAATCGAACAGTCAGTGCAGAGTATTATGAAACTGAGTCAAACCGTTGATGATACTGCCAAAAAGGTAAAACGACTGGGCGATGCCTCACAACAAATTTCTAAGGTGGTGGTACTGATTGATCAGATTGCTTTAAAAACTAACATGTTGGCGCTGAATGCCAGTGTTGAGGCGGCTCGTGCGGGTGAAGAAGGTCGCGGTTTTGCGGTGGTTGCGGCTGAAGTTGGAGCCTTAGCGGCGCAGTCGGCAAATGCGACGCGAGAAATTGGTCGATTAGTTGAGACAATCCAACAGGAAACCAGCGAGGTGGTGCAATCGATGCAAGCGAGTACAGTACAGGTGGTTGAAGGTACAAATCGAGTCGAGAATGCAAGAAAGAGTCTGAATCAAATTGTGGAAGTATCACGTCAGGTAAACGCACTTTTCCAAAATATTTCCCTTGCCACAACTTCGCAGGTAAAGACTTCCGAATCGGTGCGATCGCTAATGTCTAATCTCTCTACGCAGTCCCAGCAGTCCTCTGATACTTCGCGTGATGTAGCGATCGCCTTGCAAGAAACCGCAGATATTGCAAGTCAATTGCAGTCATCTGTAGAAACATTTAAGGTTAACTAGGGGCTATTACAAAAACATTATGTTAGTAAACAAAGAACCACTTACTGAGTCAAATCCAACGCAGATGGAAACTCCAACTCCCTTTGTGCTAGAGCCTTTGCTAGAACCCCTAGTTGAGCCAGTAATTAATCCTCAACCAATGATTGAGCCTATTCGAGAACCCGCAATAGAGCCAGTAATTGATCAAGTCATAGAGCCGCAAACTGGAAATTCCCAAACTGAAGATTTACAAACTGGAGACAGGAAAACTGGAGATAGGAAAACTGGATACTTGCCATCTAGAGAGCCACAATCTAAGGAAGAAAATAAGCTCGTTAGCGGTCTGAGTACATTTATTGGAGTCGGTTTAGTTGTATTTGGAATTTCTGCATGGAACTTATTTGATATCTATCGTGGTTTCCGTTCGATCTCAGAGAAAAATTTTCGACTAGAACAATTGAGTGGTGAAATTGTCCATCTTGATGAAGTTCTCACCATGTCAGCAAGAATGGCGGCGGTAACAGGTGAACCAAAATGGGAAGAACGTTATCTGAAGTACGATCCCCAACTTTCGGCGGCGATCGATGAATCAACTAGAATTGCCCCTGAAGCCTATAAAAACTCTTCGGTTACAGTAAATGAGGCTAATAATAAGCTCGTTGATTTAGAAAAGAAATCTTTTGAATTGGTTCGCCAAGGTAAAAAGAAAGAGGCTTCACAAATTTTGTTTAGCAGTGAATACGAAAATCAGAAAAAAATCTATGCTGATGGTACAAAAAAGACGCTTGCTGCTATTAAAAGTGAAACTGATCAGCAGTTACAGTCTTTTAGTCAACGTTTAATTATTTCGTTAGTATTTACTCTATTGAGTTTACCCGCATTGATTGCCGCCTATTTAATTGCGGTGAAGTTGATTCGCACCTACTTAAGCGATCGAGATCGCGCTCAAAAAAATATTGCCTCATTGCAAATCCAACAGGCTCAAACCGAGCAGGAACGCGCTAAGCTCGAACTACAGCAGTCGATCGCTGAACAGGAACGAGCCAGATTAGAACTACAGCAGTCGATCGCCGAGAAAGAAAGAGAACGTAGTGAAGTCTTACAGCAAGAGTTGCTAACTCTGGTAACAGACGTTGAGGGCGCAACCAGTGGCGACTTGACGGTACGCGCCCAGATTTCGGCGGGTGAGATTGGCATTGTCGCCGACTTTTTTAATGCGATTATTGAGAGTCTTCGTGATGTTGTGCGACAGGTAAAACTATCCGCAGGGCTGGTAAATACATCGGTTGACACAAATAATGTTGCCATTCGCGACCTTGCCAAGGATGCAACCTCACAGGCGCAACAACTTGAGGACGCTTTGACTTCAATTGAACAAATGACTAGTTCCATTCAGCAAATGGCAACTAGCGCTCAACAAGCCGCCAATGCATCGATCACCGCCGCAAATAATGCTGAAACAGGGAGCTTAGCGATCGAGCAGTCAGTCCAAAGTATCTTGCAGTTACGGCAAACTGTCGCGGAAACAGCCAAAAAAGTAAAACGTCTTGGTGAAGCATCGCAACAAATTGCCAAGGTGGTGGTATTCATCGATCAGATTGCCTTAAAAACAAATATGTTGGCGGTGAACGCTAGTATTGAAGCAGCATTGGCGGGTGAAGAAGGTCGCGGGTTTGCGGTGGTTGCGGAAGAGGTGGGTGCATTGGCGACCCAATCAGCAACGGCGACTAAAGAAATCGAAATTCTTGTCGAAAGTATTCAACAGGAAACTAGTGAGGTCGTAGAAGCGATGGAAGCAAGTACGGTACAGGTGGTTGAGGGTACAAATCGAGTTGAGGATGCGCGTAAGAGTTTGAGTCAAATTGTCCAAGTCTCGCGTCAGGTGAATGAACTTTTTCAGCAGATTTCTACTGCCACAAATAATCAGGTAAAAATTTCGCAGTCAGTGCGATCGCTGATGGCTAATCTCTCTACTCAATCGCAAAAATCTTCGGAAACTTCGCGAAATGTAGCGATCGCCTTACAAGAAACCGCAGATGTAGCGAGTCAATTGCAAGCTTCAATGCAGACATTTAAGGTTGATGCAGCATAAGAGATCCCCCTCAATCCCCCTTGTAAAGGGGGAAGAAGATAATTCTTAATTCTCCCCCCTTTTTAAGGGGGGCTGGGGGGGATCTAGACAATACCTAAATAGTTTCCATTATTACAAAAGAGGTCGATATGTCATCAACGAATACATTAAGCGATAAAGAATGGGCGGTTCGATTACTATTTCTTGATGAAGTTAAGGATTTTCTGACGGATATTGAATTAGAGATTATTGGCTTAAGCGATCGCGGTTTGCAACGATCAGCGATCGATAAAATCTTGCGGGCGGCGCACTCTATGAAGGGTGGTGCAGGGATGATGGGTTTCATGGCGATGAGCGAACTCGCCCATCGTTTAGAAGATTTCGTGAAAATCTTACAGGTCAAAAATCAAGTTGAAATCCCTCAAGAATTAGAAAGCCTATTTCTTGCAGCAGTTGATAGTCTGTCTAAAACTGCAAATATAAATAAGCAGCGTCAAGAACCTGATGTGAAATGGTTACAGGAATATGCCGATCCTCCCTTTGACAGGTTGCATGAAATCTTAGGAGACTTGTCTACACAGGACGAAGCGCAACTACTTTCGGAAGATGCGGGTCAGGATATGCGAATCTTGATGTTTGCGACAGAAGTAGATGCTTGTTTAGAAAGATTAACCAAAGTCCTCGCCGATCAAAATTCACAGGTACTACGCGAAGAATTTGCGCTTACCAGTCAAGAGTTTGGCTGTTTAGGAGAAATGTTGGAATTACCCGCGTTTACAAGTTTATGCGAAGAAATTAGTCAAGCATTAGAAATAAAAGACTATCTTCCCCACGAAAATCTACGCGAAGTAGCAACGGCAGCGCTTGAGTCATGGCGGCGATCGCAAGCTCTTGTATTAGTTGGACAATTTCAGGCTCTGCCCGAACATTTTGAGATGGGAATTCCCAACACGACTATTGCTGCACCATTAAATTTAGCTCCAAATTTAGTTACTCCAAATTCGGCTCCAAATTCGACTTTTGAGATGTCGGAGACATCAAATCTATCAAACGCATTAAATCTAAATAATTTATACGATTTTCAAGAAATTACCGATGAACTTACAACTTTCACCACAGCTAATGAGCAAGCTAAAAATAACTTAGATGCAACGATCCGTATTCCTCTGCGTCAGTTAGAAGCCCTTAGCGATCGCTTTGGTGAGTTAAATGCTGAACGTAGTGGATTACGAATGCAACTCAAAAGAATGCGAGAGCTAGTCCAGCTTCTCAGCACCAGAATGCATGGATTAGAGCAGTCAAATTCTCTATTGAGAGAAACCTATGATCGGGTAGTCACATCCTCGGAACCGTTGATTCCCGTCAATAGTTTAAATAATCGCGAGAATAATCTTGGGAATGTCAAAGAGCTTTATGCTGCGACAAACAATAGCTCTTTTCTCCCCTATACCAATCGTTTTGATCTCCTAGAAATGGATCGCTATAGTGAGTTGCATGTGCTTTCTCGCGAAATTATGGATAGTGTCGTGCAGTTACAAGAAGTTTCTAGCGATCTTGCTACAGCGTTAACAGATACAGAAGCAACTGAACGTGAGCTTGGACGCGCCTCCCGCCAAATGCAAACAGCGATCGAGCAAGCGAGAATGCGAATGCTCAGCGAGATTTCTGGTAAATTCCCTCGCCTACTGCGGGACTTGTCTCTAGCTCATGGTAAGCAAGTCGAGCTAGTCGTGCGCGGTAGTTCCACCCTCGTTGAGCGATCGATTTTAGAAACCTTAGAAGATCCGCTTTTACATTTAATTCGCAATGCCTTTGATCATGGCATCGAATCCCCTGAAGAACGCTTAGCAGCGGGTAAATCACCCAAAGGCAAAATTGAAATTGTCGCAGGTTATCGCGGCAATCAAACCGTAATCAGCATTAGTGATGATGGTAATGGCATTAATTTCACAAAGTTACGCGATCGCGCCTTACAAATGGGACTGAATGAGAGCGATCTCGCGACTTCCAGTGAAACTGAATTATTAGATCTGATTTTTGAAGCGGGTTTTAGTACCGCTGATCGTGTGACCGCACTATCGGGAAGAGGTGTGGGTTTGGATGTAGTTAGATCGAATTTAAGCATCATTGGTGGCAATATTCGGGTGGAGACGGAGGCAGGAAAAGGAACTACTTTTATCTTGACCGTGCCTGTATCGCTTTCAATTGCCCGTGTTTTGCTATTTGAGAGCAATGGCTTACAGATGGCAATCCTCACCAGTGCTGTTGAAGAAATCCTCTTAATGCGTGATCTCGATATCCATGCCATTGCTAATCAAGAAGTGATTGATTGGAACGGCTATTCAGTCCCTCTATTACGACTTAGTAATTCTCTCCATTTTTCCCGTCAACAATTTCAATTTGAAACAGAAAATCGTCCAACAGTTGACGAGCCACTCGCTCTCATTGTGGCTCATAATTCCATTAATAACAATACGGTTGTTCCCTTTGCCCTACAGGTCGATCGCTATTGGGGAGAGCAGGAAGTCACCATTCGTGGTGTCCAAAGTTTGATCCCTCTGCCAACTGGGTTTATGGGATGTGCGATTTTAGGTGGTGGCAAGTTAGTCCCACTCGTGGACATCGATAGTCTCCTCGATTGGGCGATCGCCGACATTGACGCTCCGCCCAGTAAGACTCTTACATTGCCATCAGATAGAAGCGATCGGCGCGATACTGTATTGGTGGTTGACGATTCAATTAATGTACGACGATTTTTAGCGATGACCTTAGAAAAATCAGGCTATCGTGTAGAACAAGCAAAAGATGGACAGGAAGCAATGGAAAAATTACGGAAACTCCAAACTGTATTCAAAAGCGCCAAAGTTAGTGCCGTAATCTGTGATATTGAGATGCCTAGATTAGATGGATTTGGCTTTTTAGTTCAGTCCCGCAGCGATGAAAACTGCCAAAATATTCCCGTAATCATGCTTACTTCTCGCAGTGGCTCTAAACATCGTGATTTAGCGATGCGTCTGGGAGCCTCAGCCTATTTTTCTAAGCCGTTTAAGGATAACGAACTACTAGAAACTCTGTCTCAACTAATCCATCATTAGATTTTACGAACTTATCAAGAACGATCTAATAACAATGGGCTTAAGCCCATTGCCTGTAATTATTCACCATTAACATCATGCCATCCATCTCTTCCCTCAGATCAAACCGACTATCCCAACTTCGTCCCGATACGGGTAAGCAATATGTCACTTTTCGGCTACGCATTGCTTGGTTTATTGTCCCGATCGCTTCCATTTATCGATTAATGCCCATCGAAGAAAATATCCCTAAACTAACTGCATTAGGACAGAATGTTCCTCTCATCGATCTGGGACGTGTCCTGTTTGGTCAGACCAAAGTTAATAAAGATGACATTCCCGAATTATCTGTCGGTGGTGCGATCGTCTCTTCTAAACCCTCACTGGTCATTATCCGCAATCAAGCTGAAGATTTAATTGGCTTACTCAGCAATTCTCAACCAGCCATGCAATTAATTCCAGATGATGTAATAGTTGCATTACCGAAAACCTATAGCCAACGATGGCAAGTTGATTTTATTCCTTCGATGACCTTACCTTTACTAGAGCGTCCATCCTTATTCTTAATCGACAGCGATCGCCTGATCAACACGATCCAAAAAAAATCTTCCGCCCTACAATCTATGAGCTGATTTATTCGTCAATTCATCAGTTTCCATAATTATTTGATTAGCGATCGCTTCAGATCTTCTCTCCATAATTTGATGATACTTGCGTCCTGCTAAGGAGATCCCAATCGAACTCCATAACATCACACCATGCGCTCCCCGCATCGTTGGAGCCGATAACAAGAAAAAGAGTGACTTAATTAACATCGCCCGAACAATGGATAGAAAAAGATCATCATTTTTACTCTTGAATGTCAACACCAAAAATACACAAAGGGCAAAACCTGACACATAGGTAACCGCTCCAAACCAACCTAATTCAATCATCAGAACCAAAAAAGCGCTGTCTGTCTCAAATCCTCCAAATCCCTTTCCAATAAACTCACTAATTGCATCGTTAATTAAGAGTCCAAAAGCCACTTGGCGTTCATTGGCGCTAATATCATTGGAGATATCAGTTAAGGTTTGTAGCCTTTTGGTAATTGTGGTCGCGAATGGCTCGACTGTACTTAAAGGAATAACGATCGCCGCTAAAATGATGATCGTTGCAAAAATTTGAACTTTTTGTTTGCGCGGTAAAGTTACGACAAGAGAAATCATCCCTAAAAACCACCCCACCCAGGCGGTTCTTACCATACAAAGCAAAAATGATAGAAATCCAACTGCTGAAGCGGGAACAACGAAAATATTGCGTGAAGTAAGGAGGAGGAGTAAACCTGTCGCCATATAGTCGCCAAATGGTGCGGGCGAATGCATCGTACTCCACACGCGGATTCCTTGCGGTACGGGTAAACCACTGGTAATCATCTTAGTAGAGATTAACCATAAGCGATCCCAATCAGGAGCCACAAGGTATTGATAAACACCATAACTTCCCATTATGATTACTCCCCATAAAAATACCTTGCGGAGATGACGACCATATTCTGGATAGCGATACCAATGCACATATAGGTGATAGGCAAATAGAAGTGGAGTAATCCACTCTAGCCCTTTAATTGTGGCGACTATAGGACTATTTTTAATCACACCAACAAGATAGCCATAAAGCATACTTGCGAAGACTAAAATAAAAGGAGCCGACCCCTGCTCCTTCACTTTGGGCAAATTGAAATATAGTGTGTGACCACATACAACGATCGCTGCATAGGGAGCGAGTAAAATTGGGCTGGGGTCGGTAAAAGCTCCCCCACGAAAATCCGCATACCTTCGCACAAATGCGGTCAAAAATATAATCCACCAGACAAAACCAATATAAAGGGATGGATATCGAAAATATAAAAACCAGCTAACGATAAACGAGCCTAAAGGAAAAGCGATCGCTAAAATTTTAACGCCGCCAGCACCTGCAATCAGTAGCCCTAAAGTCATCAATACAAATACAGAAATTACTGCCCATGCATTCCAAGATGATGGGGATTTAGATTTTGGTATTGACAGAAGAGTTTGTAAATTCCCTCTAATATTCATCTTTGATATTTACGCTCTGAAATAAGTACCTCGCCTTGCTGATTCGCCACACACAGTGGGCAAATCAGGTTCTTTGCGTTTTATATTTAATTACGCCTATGAATGACCAACTAGGCTCTAAATATTTTGCGAAAATCAGCTTGCTTTAAGGTTAACAAGATGTCAGAATGGTAATGATTGAAATACATAACTACATTACGCCACTCCCACTTAATAAATTCCTCTGTTTTTACTGACAAACATGATCATGCTCGGTAAGACCCTGACTGGGCGGTATAAAATTATTGAACAACTTGGCGGTGGAGGCTTTAGCCAAACATTTATTGCCGAGGATGCACATTTGCCTGATCGACCTCTTTGTGTGATCAAGCATCTTAAGCCTGCGTCAACAGAGGAGGAAATTTTAAAGATTTCTCGCGAATTATTCGATCGCGAGGCTAAGGTACTTTACCGATTGGGAAAGCATGATTGTATCCCCAGTTTGTTGGCGCACTTTGAAGAAGATGCTGAATTTTTTCTGGCTCAGGAGTTAATCGAAGGGGATGTTTTAACCAAAGAACTTAAACGCGAACAATGTTTAGGAGAAGAGTATACAATCGATTTTTTAACTGATATTCTACCGACCCTTGATTTTGTGCATTGTCAACAGGTGATCCATCGTGATATCAAGCCCAGCAATTTGATTCGTCGTGCTAGCGATCGCAAAATTGTTTTGATTGATTTTGGCGCTGTCAAAGAAGTGAGTACTCAGCCGCTCAGTCAGTTGGGACGGGAGCAGACTTCGAGTTTGGTCATCGGTTCCCCTGGATATATGCCCAATGAGCAGTATAGCGGCAAGACCATGTTTGCTAGCGACATCTATGCTGTCGGGATCATCGCAGTCCAAGCATTAACGGGATTAGCTCCAAACCAGATTCCCGAAGATCCGAAGACCAGTGAGTTTTGTTGGCGCGATCGCATTCAAGTTACGCCGACATTGGGTGACGTGATTGATAAAATGGTGCGATATGATTTTCGTCAACGCTACCAATCGGCAACTGAAGTATTAGAAGCTCTGCAACCATTGCTAACGCGATCGCTCGGTCAGACAGTTTTTAGCGAAATTACATCGACCGCCCCAGAAGATGAGGAGTTATCGCAAGAGCTACTTGCTATGGCTCAGTCTGCCAAAGGGATTATTGCATCATCCGTCCCAGAAGATGAAGAGTTGTCGCAAGAGTTACTTGCTATGGCTCAGTCTGCCAAAAGTGCTGCTAAAAGTACGGTTGAAATTCCAGTTAAAAGTGCGATCGAACTGTTATTTGAAGAAGTCTCGGATGACTTTGAAATGAGCGAAGATCCAATCAGGGCTAAAAAATTAGTCTGTTTGGTCTGCACTGGCATTTTAGAAAACGATTTACAACGTTTAAATAATTTTAGTTTTGTAGAATTATTGCAAGATTTATATCAGCAATATCCCACGATTGAATCTCTGAAGGAAAATTTAGTCAAGGCGGTCAAAACCATTGCACCACAAAAACAACGCCAATATTTAATAGTTGCTAAAATTGTTTTCAACATAGTTTCTCAACTTTATGAAAAATTGGCAACGCCAGCGATCGCCGAGCCAGTGATTTCATCACCAACTAGTTCTCAAGTTCAGCCAAAAGTTGTCCCAATTCCACCGCAAATATCCTATTCAGTTGAGAATATAGTGATTAATGCTGGCTCTGCTCAACTGATAGCACCGATCAATAATACTCCTCAAGAAGCAGTTTCGCCTGTAGGACAAGAACTCGAACAACAGCCAGAAAAAGAATTAGATATTTATGATTGGGTTGCCGACGAAATTAATGCAGATTCTCAACAAGTTCGCTTAAAAAAACTTTTATTTTATACCTGTCAAGATATTTGGGAAAGTGACCTTGAGCAATTAAAAAGTATCAATTGGGCAGGACTATTAAGGGAATTAGTCTCTTTTATGCCGACCTTTCCTCAATTAAATGCTCTGCTACAAGAGTCTGTACAGAGAGTTTCTAAACCTGCGGAATATTTACCCATCGGTAATTTGCTACTCTCAAAGTTACAGCATCTATATCCAGATGGTTTTGATGCGATCGCCACTTCGTCTGACAATCAATTACTGAGTAACAAGTCACTCAATAACCAAGTCAATAAATCTATTTTTGGTTCGACTATTCCTGAAAAAGCTAAAATTCCCTTTGATCCGAAAATAGCTGGCGATTTGTTTGATTTACGATTGGAATTGATGCGGTTTACAAGTTCCATGCGAGCGAAGATTTTGTTGTTTTCTGTACTCTACTATCCGTTTAATCCCGATCGCGATAATTGGCAGGATTTACGCGATCATGGACTAGATGAATTACTTAGACAATTGTTTTATGTTTATCCATCCTTTGCGGAAGCCGATAATGCAGTATGGCAAATGTCGCGATCGCTGAGTGAACCAATCGCCTATGAGCAGTCGGCTAATTATATTCTTCAAGCCATTAAAACTCTCTACGATCAACTCGAATCAAAGTCAATGTCTCATCCCACTGAGCAGAGTTCTCTGTCATTTGACAATATTGATTTCACAGAGGCAAATGGTTTTCCTAACAGTAGTGATGATGATGAGACTTGCCAGTTTATGTGAAGTTTATGTGAAGTTGCGTACAGGAATGTGATGAGATATAAGATAGTCTTTAATCTCAGCAATACTCAACTCTCCATAATGCAGCAAAGTCGCCAGTAAAGCCGCCTCCGCACGTCCTTCAACCATCGCTTCGCGAATATGTTCACAATTCCCCGCACCACCCGAAGCAATCACAGGAACTTCTACTAAATCGGCAACCTGTCTTGTTAGCGCCAAATCATAACCCGCCTTGGTTCCGTCCGCATCCATACTAGTCAGTAAAATCTCACCAGCACCACGTTTAACGACTTCCTGCGCCCACCAAAGTGCATCAATACCTGTATTCTCGCGCCCACCGCGCACATACACATCCCAACCTAAATTTTGCGGATCGGTTCTACGTCTAGCATCGATCGCTACCACAATACATTGATTACCAAAGCGATCGCTGCTGCGGTTAATTAGGTCGGGATCGTTAACTGCGGCTGAATTCATACTGACTTTATCGGCTCCCGCCCGCAACAATTCGCGAATATTGTCGAGATTGCGAACACCGCCACCAACGGTAAGTGGGATAAAGACCTGTTCGGCAGTCCGATAGACTACATCTAAAATCGTATTCCGATCTTCGTGGGTGGCGGTGATATCTAAAAATACAAGTTCATCTGCCCCTGCGAGGTTATAAATCTGCGCTAGCTCAACAGGATCGCCAGCGTCCTTAAGATCGACAAAGTTGATTCCTTTAACAACCCGACCCGCCTTCACATCCAGACAAGGCAAAATACGTTTCGCTAGCATAAGCTTTTTAAACTACTCAAATAAAAATCAGTAAGAGAAAGACTATTTTAACTTGAGGCAAGCAATTTAGATTTGATTATTAAGCAACGCCGTAGTTGGTGTAGGGGCGCTTGTATGGGGGATGCAAGCCTAAAACAATATCTGAGGCTGGTACGCCTTTTTCGACTAGTTCTTGACCAAGATCGGCTTCGGTCATGTTGTGCTGAATCCAGATTTTGCCATCCTTAATGTCTAAATGCATATAACAGGCATAAATACGGGTTAGTCCTTGCCAGCCAAGATCGAGAATTTGATAGTGATCGTGTTCTGTGTCAAAGATAAGTTGACATTCGATGTTCGGCTCATTTGTAGTGCCATGAGCAATTAGTAATTCGCGGACAATCTGGCGATATTTGGCTAGTTTTTCCATTGAATTATCTCCTCTGTGTTTGGTTCGTAGGCTAGAATTTTTAGGTCATACTGGACGATTGCGGCTTGGGTAAAGCGTTCTTGAAAGAAAGTGTTGAAGATATCGATAGGCACGGCTAAGTAAAGAATTCGATTAGATTCTGTCATTTGCAGGGCGAGGCGATAACTAAGAAATTGCCCTAATGCATTATGAAAATCGCTGATATTGGAGGGATTGATAAAGCTCTTAACTTCTACTGCAATTTTCTGTCCATCCTTTTCCGCAGCAAATACTTTTTCAGCCGCGAGATCTATTTCTAGTTTAACGCGATCTATCCGAATAGTTAACGGATCGCTGGTAATTGTCCACCCGTCTTTGATTAGGGCTTGTTTGACGGCTTCATGGAATAGATCTCTTGCAGACATATTTATAACTACAATTTGTGATGTATTTTGAGAGTTTAAATCGCTTGTAATTTTGGTGCTTACTTTCGGTGAGAAATAGATAACTCCTCATTCTGCGTCATAATGCTTCAACTCTCACGATACCTCCTTCAACTGCATCTATCCGCAATCCATACTTGTAGAGTAGTGACATTCCAATCAAAGGGTCAGTCTCTGATTCGGCAACATCAATTTCACGATACTGCCCATCCCAAAGAATAGTTACAGAATACAAATCAAAAAAAGTTTCGCTGCCGTCACCCAAGGTAACAATGTCGGAAGCGTTCCACGACAAGTCAAGAGCAGTAATGATTGAGGATGGCAAAGTGAGGAAACCGTTAAACCCTGTATCAATGACTGCATCGATGACTTGCCTTTGCCAGATCGCATTACCAACAACCAATGGAAGTGTTGCCTCACAGCGCTGATTCACAACTCCCTGCATCATGTAGGTTTCACCAAACTCCGTGAGCCAAAGTGATAAACGGCACGATGTCCAATGCGGATGACCCAAGGTTGGGCATCAGGGTATCGCTTGAACAATTGGTTGGTTGCTGGCAAAACATGATCGGCGACTTCAAAGGCTCCAGTTTCAATATCGATCGCTACGATTTTGCCTGTATTACTAGATTCTACTTGCTGCCGAATGCTAGCTTCATAGAGTTCTTGCCCACGCCGAGCTAATTCTTCTTTGCTGTAGCGCCGTTGACGAACCGCCATACATTTGACCTTGTTGCGACTTGATTTATCTATTCTAGCTTGGAGAGTCTTACACTTAACACTTGCAACAAATAAGGCAAGT
>Ga0194061_1000677_pt1 | contig 20607 bp, 15 predicted proteins | sample SepL2221m_MetaG_FD_163423 | JGI IMG/M metagenome (GOLD analysis project Ga0194061, IMG submission 163423) | Anoxic zone freshwater microbial communities from boreal shield lake in IISD Experimental Lakes Area, Ontario, Canada - Sep2016-L224-21m | ecosystem: Environmental > Aquatic > Freshwater >... | reverse complement strand
TATGAAGAAGGCGGTGGATGACGGCGTTGACCTCAGTGCTGCGGTCAAGAGCTTCAATGCCAAGCCTTTTGCCCACCTCAGGCACGCGGATGTGTGGATTCCACAGCTGGCCAACCAGACCTATCTGGAGGTGGAGCGTGAATAGTGCTATGTAGTTGATAGCTGCTCACGCATATTTCACGGGGTCTGAAGGCGATTCTGGCGATTGCTTGAAAGTACAAGAAGTCAGAGAAGTCTGCTTTCTGCACCCGTCGCTTGGTTGGCGAAAGCGCGTAATTGGCCGATTTATTCAAGGGCCGTGTGGCGGTGTGGCAGGTTGTGGGAGTGTTGCGACCCAACTGGCCGGTCTGGGATTGGGACTCTTCTCAAGCATATAGTTCAGTCACTGCAATCTTCACCGCACACGAATACTAGCCATGAGTCACGAACACGAACACGAACACTCGCACGCCCCCGCCAATTTCAATCGGGCGTTTGCCGTTGGCATCGCGCTTAACATTGTCTTTGTGGCGATTGAGTCCTTTTACGGCTGGCGGGTCAACTCCCTGGCGCTATTGGCCGATGCGGGGCACAACTTGAGTGACGTTGCGGGTTTGGTCTTGGCCTGGGGTGGTGCGTTGGCTGTCAAACTGCGTCCTAACCCGCGCCACACCTATGGATGGAAGCGGGCAACTATTCTGGCCGCCTTCGCCAATGCATTGTTGCTGCTCGTGGCGATGGGTGGTCTGGCCTGGGAGGCGATTGGACGGCTGCTTTCGACGCAAGCGGTGGCGCAAGAGCAGGGCGTGACCATCATGGTGGTGGCGGGTATTGGCATCGCCATCAATACCGCCACCGCATTGTTGTTCATGCGCGGACGTGATAGCGACCTCAACATTCGTGGAGCCTTTATGCATATGGCAGCGGATGCACTGGTCTCGGTCGGCGTGGTTATTGCGGGTGCCTTGACTCTCTGGAAAGGTTGGACTTGGCTTGATCCGGTCACCAGTCTTGCCATCGCAGGTGTCATCCTGCTTGGTACCTGGGGGTTGTTCAAGCAGTCGCTGCACATGTTGTTTGATGGTGTGCCAGACAGTGTTGATTCGCAGGCGGTTCACGATTATCTGGCTGGATTGCCGGGGGTTAGCCGGGTGCACGACTTGCATATTTGGGCCATGGGAACCAACCACATCGCATTGACTGCGCTGTTGGTCATGCCGGAAGGTTTTGCGGACGATGCTTTTTTGGAAAATGCAACCCGGCAAATGCACCAGCGGTTTGAAATTACCCATGTGACCGTGCAAGTGGTCAGGGTTCCATTCACAGAGTCTTGTGGCGGCTTGTTCAATGACGCCGCACACCCAGAACTGCCGCTACGGGACCGATTGATGGCATGAAGCTGAACATCGCACTAAATCGCGACAAAGATCAAGGTACTTCTATAAACATTGCCTAGACTGATAGAGGTACCTGAACATCGGAGGTCAAATATGGAAGTCACCGTTTTGGGCATTGGCTGCTCCAAGTGCCAAAGCACGGTTGCCATGATCGAGCGGGCGGCTAAGGATGCCGGTGTGCAAGTAAAAATCATCAAGATCGAAGACCGGACGGAAATACTGCGCCGCGGCATTACGGCCACCCCTGCAGTCATCATCGGTGGCGTAGTGGTACACAGCGGCGGTATTCCAGCGCACCAGAAGGTGGAGGCTTGGCTCAAGCCGCAGCCACTTCAGTTGCTGAGCCAGCCAACACGGCATCTGTTCTTCACAGGCAAAGGCGGGGTCGGCAAGACCTCGCTGTCTACAGCGGTTGCGTTATTTCTTGCCGATAGCGGCAAGCGTGTGCTGCTGGTCAGCACCGACGCCGCGTCGAATCTCGATGAGATGCTGGGGATAGAACTTAAAAACACACCGGTCTCCGTGCCCGATGTACCCGGCCTCTTGGTGTTAAATATTGACCCTGACAACGCCGCCGAGTCCTACCGACAGCGCGTCGTTGCTCAAATGGCGGGCGACTCGACCGATACAGAACTGGCGACCGTGCGCGAGCAGTTGTCTGGTGCCTGCACGACCGAGATTGCATCTTTCGACGAGTTTGCTTCGTTGCTGTCCGATGAGGATCAACAGTTCGATCACATTGTCTTTGACACGGCGCCCACGGGCCACACACTGCGGCTGCTGAGTTTGCCCAAGGCCTGGAGCGGGTTTTTGGCGGGCAATGACCGGGGTGCATCCTGCTTGGGACCGCACTCGGGGCTGAAGATGCAGGAGGTGAGATTCAGGGCAGCACTTGACGCCCTGAGCGACCCGAGCAAGACCACGGTGGTGTTGGTGATGCGCCCCGATGCCGGTGCCATTGCCGAGGCTTCACGCACTTCGGAAGAACTCCACGCATTGGGGCTGCATAACCAGCGCATGGTGGTGAATGGCGTGTTTCATGCCAGCGACCCTGGCGATACCATAGCCCGCGCCATTGAGGTTTTGGGGGCGCAGGCACTTGCAGCGATTCCCAAGAACCTGCTGGATTTGCCGCAAGATCAGGTTCCACTACGCGCTTTTGATACGGTGGGCGTCGCGGCATTGCGGGCTCTACTCGGTAGTGCGCAACTGTTGGGTGATGCAAGCACGGCCATGTCCGTACAGGTTGACAAGTGCGGCGCAGGACTGGATGCGCTGGCAGACGAGTTGGCCCTTGCCGAGCACGGCTTGATCATGGTCATGGGTAAAGGTGGCGTCGGCAAAACCACCATTGCTGCGGCCTTGGCTGTTGGCTTGGTGCAGCGTGGCAAGACGGTGCACCTGAGTACGACCGACCCGGCTGCACACCTGGTAGGAACTTTGTCGTGCGAAGTGCCCGGGTTGCGCGTGGATCGCATTGACCCTGTCGTCGAGACACAACGCTACGTTGAAAAAATCATGGCTGCAAAGGGTCCCAAGCTCGACGCGCAGGAGAGAGCATTGATGCTGGAAGACCTGCGCTCACCCTGTACTGAAGAAGTCGCTGTTTTTCATGCCTTTTCGAGAGTCGTTAGCGAAGCGCGTAGTGCTTTTGTGGTGCTGGATACAGCACCCACTGGACACTCGTTGTTGTTGATGGATGCCACCGGTGCTTACCACCGCCAGATGATGCGTGAGTTTGAAGGTCACTCCAGCGGGCGCCTGGTTACGCCACTCATGCGACTGCAAGACCCGGCCTACACCCGCATTATTTTGGTAACCCTGCCAGAAATCACGCCCGTGTCGCAGGCGCAGGCCCTGCAGGATGATCTGCGCCGCGCTCAGATTGAACCGTTTGCCTGGGTAATCAATAAAAGTGTGTCTGCTGCCGGTACGAATGACCCGTTGCTGGGCGCGCGCCTGAAGGGGGAAAAAAAGCAGATGGCGCGCATATCCGATGGTCTGGCCAAGCGCGCATTTGTGGTGCCTTGGCAAGCAAGCCCGCCTGTTGGCTATACAGGTTTGGCGGGTTTAGTGCACGGGTAAGCGCAAGAGTCACTGGCAGTTGTTGTGCAGCTTCCATTTTTCTTCATGACCCATGGCCTTGGCAAAGGCCGGCACTTGGCAGCGAGCAGCTTCTGCAGGGTTAGTCGGGGTGGAAGGCGAAACGTTTGTAGTGATCTCGGGCTGTTGTGCATCCGCTGGTGCGGCGCGGTAAACCCATCGTCCAATCGCACTGACTACGACCAGAAAAGCAACCACGATAAGCACCTGTGACATCCGAATGTCAGGCACTTCGGATCCAGGCAAGTCACACACGCCACCTGGGCACAACTGGGCTTTCTCTTTGTTGAATGCGTTGTACACCTTGCAGCCAATGCAGATACCAAATGATGCTTCGAAGAACAGCAGCAGCATGCACACTGAGCAAACAATCATATTGATGGGGCCAATCACACTGTTGAGCACCATCAGATAGAACATGAGCAGCGCGAGTAAAAAGCCAATACCCCAGGCAAAGCGTTTTTGTGGTGCACCCACGTAGTCTGGGCGCTGCTTACGCACGGCCCAATGACCCAAAATCAGGCTGGGTGCGTAACGCGGGTTAATAAAGATACGGATTGTGAAGTCGACCAGAAAGGCGACTACAAAAACGCGTGTGGGCAAAAAATTACCCACTAAAAATGCGTTCATGAAGGTCACGATAGAGAAGAAAAAAAGAATGCCGGCTCCCGCACGGACCGCACGCTCATTCAGAACCGGAATGCTGTAGTCGGGGAGTAGTTCACCGAACTGAAAAAACTTTTGAGTCATTGCGTGTGGCGTTCTTTGCTAGTGCTGCAGTATGGCCCCAATGGTGCCAAACCTGAGTGACAAAGGTCACACAGAATGCCAGCACTGTCGCGGCCGTGTCATTCACGTGTAATGGTGCACAGTCACAATTGTCAGAAGGGCAAACAGAACTACGCAGTAGTCGAACCGAATCGGTGTTGGAATGCGTATCAGGAACAGTTTTTGGGCTGTATTGGGCCGTGATGGTGCTGACTCGCACGACGTCGCGTTGGAGCGCGTTCGCACCGCCATGCTGCGGTTGACTGACGAGTTTGGGGGCATACAAAATGGCCGACTGGACATGCAAATCAGTGAAGCGCGGGAAATCGCAGAGTTGTGGCATCTGCGCCCTGATCTCATGCAACTCGTTGCTGCAGCTCGGGGTGAAGAAGCGGCGCGCGAATGTGTCAATGAAATTACAGCGCTGTTCAAAAAGCATCATCTCGGCGGAGCGTCCCGGCGTTTGTAGTTTTGACTGGTGGGCGCACTGAAAGCACCAGCACTGAGCGTGCTGGTGCCTTCTGGGGATTCTGCTGACCTGCAGAGGGCCGTAGCGGGGGCTTTAGGATGACTGCTTATTCGTGTTCAACCGAGACTGACATCGAGAAACACTTGCCACGTCTTTCAAGTTTCAGACGCATGGACTGAGTTAGACAAACAGGCGTTCCTGCAAGAAGGCCACAAATGTCGCTGTCTTGAATGCCAGCCAGGGTCGTGCAGGGTACACGGCATACACCGGCTGCCCCGCACGTAATTGGTATTCGGGCAACAACTGCACGAGGCTGCCATCGGCCAGTTCCTGCGAGACCAGCAGGCGATCAACCACCAGGACACCACCACCGGCCACGGCGCCGGCCACGAGCGCCATTCCATCGTTGATCTGGATCTTGCCGCAAGCACGTACTGGGGTGTTGACGCCATCCTTCGTGAAACTCCACTCGTCAAACACTCTGGCGCCGCTGTTGTATAGCAAGCAGTCGTGCGCAAGCAAATCCGAGGGTTCTTTAGGTGTTCCCCTGCGTGCCAAATAGGCCGGGGACGCAGCCAGTACACGTGGGTTCTCGCACAACTTGCGTGCTACCAGTGTGGAGTCTTCCAGGTGTGCCACGCGCAGGGCCACATCGATATGCTCGGCAATCAGATCCACCATGCGGTCATCCACCGACAAAGCAACTTCGACCTTGGGATACGTGGCGGTGAACTCCACCAGCAGTGGCACCAGGTAACGTTGGCCCAGCGGACGCGGGCATGTGACACGCAAACGCCCCTTGACCTCGCTTTGGTGTTGCTCGGTGAGTTGCTCGATATTGGCCACGGCACGGTCAATGTGTTGTGCCTCGGCAAACACCAGTTCACCAACCTCAGTGAGCGTCAGGCGCCGCGTAGAGCGCTGGATCAAGCGCGCACCTAGTTCGTCTTCCAGTTTGGCCAGTTGGCGGGACAAGACCGACTTGCCCATGCCCAGTGAGGCGGCGGCCCTGCTAATGCTGCCGGCGCGCACGATGGCGCTATACAAGGCCAGGCGTTGTGGATTCATTTGCTATTCCTGCTACTTATTGTTGCCCATTAGACAACAATGTTATGCAAACTTTGCGACTATGCAAGCAATAAGTGCATCTCTACACTTCGCGTCATTCCTTCACAACCAACCGGAGACCTTCCATGAGCGCAACGATCAACCACCAATTCAAACTCGCCGCACGTCCGATTGGCAAGGTCAAGGCCTCTGACTGGAGCCGCACGGAAGAAGCGGAACGCGCACCAACGGAGGGCGAAGTCCTCATCCAGATTTTGTACCTGTCGCTTGACCCCGCCATGCGCGGCTGGATGAACGACAGTAAGGCTTCGTACATTCCACCGGTGGGTATCAACGAAGTGATGCGCGCTTTGGCAGTCGGCAAGGTGACTGCTTCGAAGAACCCCAAGTTTGCTGTGGGAGACCATGTTACCGGCCTGCTGGGTGTCCAAGAGTATGCCTACTCCAATGGCCAGGGGTTGACTAAGGTCGACCCCAAACTGGCACCGTTGCCGGTTTACCTCGGAACTTTGGGCATGCCCGGCATGACCGGCTACTTTGGACTACTGGAAGTGGGCCAACCCAAGGCCGGTGACACCGTTGTGGTGTCGGGCGCAGCCGGTGCCGTTGGCTCGGTCGTTGGGCAGATTGCCAAGATCAAGGGTGCGCGCGTGGTCGGCATTGCCGGCGGTGCCGACAAGTGCCGTTACCTCGTCGAAGAGCTGGGTTTTGACGCAGCCATCGACTACAAAACCGAAAACGTGACCGAAGCGCTAAAGACGCATTGCCCCGACGGTGTAAACGTGTACTTTGATAATGTGGGGGGCGACATTCTCGATGCTGTGCTGACCCGTCTGGCGCGTGGCGCCCGCATCGTGATTTGTGGTGCCATCTCGCAGTACAACAGCACGACTCCTGTCAAGGGTCCAGCCAACTACTTGGCTCTGTTGGTGCAGCGCGCGACCATGACCGGCATCGTGGTGTCCGACTATTACGACCGCGCCGGCGAAGCGGCAATGGTGATGGCGGGTTGGATTCAATCTGGCAAACTCAAAACCCGTGAAGACATTGTTGACGGCCTAGACAACTTCCCAAAGGCTTTTGACATGCTGTTCACCGGGGCGAACAACGGCAAGCTGGTTCTTAAGGTCGCTTAACGCGGCTTGACTGACCAACACATTTCTCCAAAACCCGCCGCAGCAAATACAGCCACGGCAACCAACGAAAGAAATCCATGTCGACGAAATTGGAAAAAGTTGTCTATCAAGCCCAGGCAAAGTCCACCGGCGGACGCGACGGAACCACCCGTACTTCTGACGGTCAATTGGACCTGAAGCTCGCTGTACCCAAGGAGATGGGCGGTGCCGGCGGTGGTGTGAACCCCGAGCAACTTTTTGCGGCCGGTTACAGCGCCTGTTTCATTGGCGCAATGAAGTTTGTTGCCGGCAAGCAGAAGATTGCATTGCCGGTGGACACCAATATCGATGCTACCGTTGGCATTGGCCCCATTCCTGCTGGCTTCGGGATTGAAGTGCAACTGGTGGTGACTATCCCAGGTATGGAACACGCCGCTGCCCAGGCGCTGGTGGACAAGGCACACATGGTGTGCCCCTACAGCAATGCCACGCGTGGAAACATCGAAGTGACCATAACCGTGGCACCATAAGCGCAACAAAGGTCAAGTTTGGTTGGGCGTCCCGGGTGTTGTGCTCAGCTGGTCATTTAAATATTGTTTGAGAACCATTTGAAAGCAGTCAATCGGAAAAGGTGATCGTCATTGGACGTGACGCTGATCGACCCATCCCTGCATTTTCGAATGGACTCCAGCAATCTACGAAATACTTTCAGGTGTGAGGATTCCGCGTGGTCTGCAACTCGACAGAGCACAGATCATTGCAAGCGCAGGTCATCGTTTTGTACATGACAGCGATACACGCATTGACGCGCGCCGCCGTCGTATGACCACTGCCGCTGGGGAGTTCCTGGCTTACGACGTGGCCATCGTTGCAGTTGGGGGTGTCACGAATACCTCTTTGACGGACTCATGTTCGCGCAGTGCGTTTTCCAGGTCGCTGGGATAAACTTTGAATCCCCCAGAAATGATCATGTCTTTTTTGCGATCCATCAACGTCAGAAAACCATCTTCATCAAACCGGCCAATGTCTCCCGTTCGAATGAATCGCTTTCCACTGGGATCAAACCACTCCGCTTCGCGCGTCTTCTCCGGCTGGCCATGGTAGCCCGTCATCATGGCCAGCAAATGCCCCACCACCTCACCTGTTTCACCGACGGGCACTTCTACACCAGTGTCATTGATGAGCCGGATGTCATTGCCGGTAAGCGGCTTTCCCACGGTGTGCAACTTGGCCGGCAGTTTGTGCGCTTCGAGCATGCAACTGCCACCGCCCTCCGTCATGCCATAAAGTTCAATAAGGCCACCTGGCCAGCGTCTGATCACATCTGCCTTCAAGCTGGCCGCGAATGGCAATGGTATCTCCGACCTGCAAACCGTCTCTTTGCAACGCGGCGGCAACGCGATCCATGAGTGCGTCGAGCGTGGCATAGTTAAATTTTCGACCACCCTCAACCAGCGCAATACGCTGCGGTGCGTTATGCGCCTGCTGACGGATCAGGTCCGAAATTGTCCCGAATTCGGGCAATTCAATGGCATCCGGTGTGGTCATCCACTAAGCCTTTGTAATACGAAGGCCGGCATCAAGCAGCAGAACTTCTCCGGTTGTCTTGGTCGCATCCACGCCCAGATACCATGCTGCACGCGCTACATCTTCTGGAGAAATGACATCTTCTAGCGCTGCGCGTGATTTGTAGGCATCAACCATCGCCGCATAACGTGCTTCAACGAGGAACCAGTTACGACACAAACCTTGGTTGATTTCATATTCGACTCTTAGAAATGGAATTTCTACGACGGTAACAACTGGTCAAACCCCGGAAGCCAATTGGCAAGCCGGTTCAATCGCCCACTTCGCATCCGGTTCTAGTGTCTCAAAGGCGCCACCGATCAAGGTTGCCCTGACCCCACAGGTCTACAGTTCATTGACTGATGTTTTTGAATGTATGGCCGTTTATGGTGATTTGTGAAGGCTTTAAAATGAGCGGGCGATGGGAATCGAACCCACGTTATTTGCTTGGGAAGCAAGAGTCCTGCCATTGAACGACGCCCGCAATGCAGGTGATTCTACTTCTGGATGTCCCCAATGCACAGGTACTTGATCTCCACATAGTCGTCCATGCCGAAGTGTGAGCCCTCGCGACCCAGGCCGGACTGTTTGACGCCCCCAAAGGGCACATGTTCGGTGGCCAGAATGCCGACGTTGATACCTACCATGCCGTACTCCAGAGCTTCGGCTACGCGGTAGATGCGACCAATGTCGCGGCTGTAAAAATAGCTGGCCAGCCCGAATTCCGTGGCATTTGCCGCATCGACCGCTTCCTGTTCGGTCTTGAACCTGAACACCGGCGCGAAAGGCCCAAAGGTTTCTTCACGTGCGCACAGCATGTCCGGAGTGGCCTCAGAGACGACGGTGGGTTCAAAGAATTGACCAGAGCCCATTTCTGTGAGTCGCTTGCCTCCCACCAGTACACGGCCCCCCTTGGCTAGCGCGTCGTCGACATGGCGCTGCACTTTCTCAAGTGCAGCTTCCTCAATCAGTGGGCCTTGATTCACGCCATCCTCAAACCCGTTGCCCACCTTGGCGGTGCGCACTTTGTTTGCGAATTTTTCCACGAACTGGTCGTACACACCGTCCTGTACGTAGAAGCGGTTGGAGCAGACGCAGGTCTGGCCTGCATTGCGGTATTTGCTGGCGAATGCGCCTTCCACCGCGCTGTCGACGTCAGCATCGTCAAACACGATGAAGGGCGCATTGCCGCCGAGTTCCAGCGACAGCTTCTTGACGGTTGGTGCGCTCTGCGCCATCAGAATGCGGCCCACTTCGGTGGAGCCGGTAAAGCTGATGTGGCGCACCACATCGCTGGCGCACAGCACCTTGCCGATCGCAATCGAGTTGTTGCTGTCGGCGCTGAGCATATTGAGCACGCCAGCGGGAATGCCGGCGCGGATTGCCAGTTCAGCGGCGGCCAGCGCGGTCAAGGGTGTCAATTCGGCCGGTTTGATGATTACTGTGCAGCCCGCTGCCAATGCGGGCGCAACCTTGCGTGTGATCATTGCCAGTGGAAAGTTCCATGGCGTGATGGCCGCGCAGACACCAATTGGCTGCTTCAGGATCATCAAGCGGCGGTTGTTGTCAAACTGGGGGAGGGTCTCGCCGTTGACGCGTTTGGCTTCTTCGGCAAACCACTCGACGAAACTGGCGCCGTAGGCGACCTCACCCTTGGCCTCAGCAAAGGGTTTGCCCTGTTCCGCCGTCATCAGACGTCCCAAGTCATCCTGGTTGGCCATCAGCAGGTCAAACCATTTGCGCAGGATGATGGAGCGTTCCTTGGCAGTTTTAGAGCGCCATGGACCCCACGCCGCGTTGGCTGCAGTGATGGCGGCCTGGGCGTCTGACGCGTCCAGATTGGCTACCTCTGCCAGTTTGGCGCCGGTTGCGGGGTCCAGTACGTCAAAACGGCTGGCTCCGCCGACCCACTGCCCGTTGATGAGTCCATTGGTCTTGAGCAGGGAAGGGTCTTTGAGCAGGGCGAGGGGGTTGGGCAGGTTTTGCATGATGGAACTCTTGCGGAATGGGTTAGTTCGGACTGTAGCGAAATTCAACGGCGACTGTAATCACCTCGGCGTCAGTATGACCGGACTTTCTGAGCACTTGTGCCGGGCGATAATAGTTCGCTGGCCGGATCGCTTTGTGCAGTTTGGCCAAGTGTGTCTTTGTCGTTATTTTTGTCTTTTGAGTGTTCTGCCATGACCCAAACCAACATGAATGTCGCCGACATTCGCAAAACATTTCTCGATTTCTTTGAATCCAAGGGCCACGCTGTGGTCGAAAGCAGTCCCCTCGTGCCGGGCAACGACCCCACGCTGATGTTCACCAATTCGGGGATGGTGCAGTTCAAGGACGTATTTTTGGGCGCGGATAAGCGCTCCTATGTGCGCGCGGCGTCCGTGCAGGCTTGTCTGCGAGCCGGTGGCAAGCACAACGATCTGGAAAACGTGGGCTACACCGCACGCCACCACACGTTCTTCGAAATGCTGGGCAACTGGAGCTTTGGCGACTACTTCAAGCGTGAGTCGCTCATGTGGGCGTGGGAGTTGTTGACGGAGGTTTACAAACTACCAGCAGACAAGTTGTGGGCTACCGTCTACATTGACGATGACGAGGCCTACGCCATCTGGACCCAGGACATTGGTCTGCCACCCGAGCGCGTGGTGCGTATTGGTGACAACAAAGGCGCCAAGTACGCGTCCGACAATTTTTGGATGATGGCCGACACCGGCCCCTGTGGGCCCTGTTCCGAAATCTTCTATGACCACGGCCCCGAAATTCCTGGAGGTCCCCCTGGCAGCCCTGACCAGGATGGTGACCGCTACATAGAGATCTGGAACAACGTGTTCATGCAGTTTGACATGCAAACGGATGGCTCGGTCAAACCGCTGCCCGCGCCGTGTGTGGACACCGGAATGGGGTTGGAGCGTCTGGCGGCCATCCTGCAGCATGTGCATAGCAATTACGAGATCGACTTGTTTGACAAGCTGATCAATGCAGCGTCCCGCGAGACGGGTTGCACCGATCTGTCGAACAAGAGCCTGCGCGTGATTGCCGACCACATTCGCGCCACGGCATTTTTGGTGAGCGACGGTGTGCTGCCCGGTAATGAGGGCCGTGGCTATGTGCAGCGCCGCATCATTCGCCGCGCGATTCGGCACGGTTATAAGCTGGGCCAGAAGACCCCGTTTTTCCACAAATTGGTGGGCGACCTGGTCGCAGTGATGGGTGAAGCCTATCCACGACTAGCCGCGCAGCAGCAGCGCATTACCGACGTATTGCGCATTGAAGAAGAGCGGTTCTTTGAGACACTGGCTACTGGTATGGAGATTCTGGACGCTGCCCTGGCCGGTGGCGCCAAGCAGCTACCGGGCGACGTGGCGTTCAAGCTGCACGATACCTATGGCTTTCCCTTGGACCTCTCAGCCGATGTGTGCCGTGAAAACGGCGTTGAAGTGGACGCCGAAGGTTTTAATGTCGCCATGGAAAAGCAAAAAGCCCAAGGCCGGGCTGCTGGCAAGTTCAAACAGGACCGCGCGCTGGACTACAGCGGTCATTCGAACGCTTTCGTAGGTTACGACCACTTGACCTATGGCACCAATATCGTGGCGCTTTACGTTGATGGTGTGGCCGTTGAAGAATTGACCGAGGGCCAGTCTGGTGTGGTAGTGCTCGATTCGACGCCCTTCTATTCAGAGAGTGGCGGCCAGGTGGGTGATGTGGGTGCGGTTTTTTGCGACCACGCCCTATTCATGGTTGGCGATGTTCAAAAAATCAGGTCCGATGTCTACGGCCACCATGGGTCGGTCACCACAGGCAGCCTTAAAATGGGTGACTTGGTGAACGCCCATGTGGATGCACCCCTTCGGGCCTCCACCACCCGTAACCATTCGGCTACCCACCTGATGCACAAGGCTTTGCGCGAAGTGCTGGGCGAGCATGTTCAACAGAAGGGCAGCCTGGTTACGCCAGAGCGGACCCGCTTTGACTTTGCGCACAATGCACCGGTCACGGACGAGCAGATCCATGAAATCGAGTTTCGTGTGAATGCTGAAATCCTGAAGAATTCAGCCACACAGGCCCGTGTGATGGACATCGAATCTGCCCAAAAGACCGGGGCGATGATGCTGTTTGGCGAGAAGTATGGTGAAACCGTGCGTGTACTCGACATTGGTACCAGCCGCGAGTTGTGCGGCGGTATCCACGTGCAGCGCACCGGCGACATCGGCATTTTCAAGGTGGTGGGCGAGAGCGGGGTTGCTGCAGGCGTGCGCCGTATTGAGGCAGTCACCGGGCAGAATGCCCTTGCCTATTTGCAGAACCTGGAGGACACCGTTAACGCAGCAGCCAGCACGCTCAAAGCCCCCGTGGCGGAATTGACGGACAAGCTGGGTCATGTGATAGACCACGTCAAAGCGCTGGAAAAAGAAGTAGCAGCGCTAAAGGGCAAGCTGGCCTCTGCGCAGGGCGACGAGATGCTTAGCCAGGCGATTGACCTGGGCGGTGTCAAACTGCTGGTGGCCAAGCTCGACGGTGCGGATGCCAAGACCCTGCGTGAAACCATGGACAAGCTCAAGGATAAGCTCAAGACGGCCGTCATTGTGCTGGGCGTGGTGGATGTCGAAAAGGTGCAGGTCGCCGTGGGTGTGACGCCCGATACCACGGGCAAAGTTAAAGCCGGTGAACTGGTGAACTTCATTGCAGCGCAGGTCGGCGGCAAAGGCGGCGGTAAGGCCGATATGGCCATGGCTGGTGGCACGGAACCCGCTAAACTTGCAGCCGCACTAGCCAGCGTGCAGGGTTGGGTTGCAGCAAAGCTGTGATCTATTTTTGCATAGTGCTATGTAATAGATAGCTCGCTACGCATATTCGACGGGGGTTAAACGCCTTTTTACATATTGACAAGGAGCAACCGTGAGCAATCAGACCAAGTATCTTTTGGACGAAAGCCAGATGCCTCGTTTCTGGTACAACATCCAGGCCGACCTGCCCAAGCCCGCACCGGCGGTGCTGCACCCTGGTACGTTACTGCCGGTAGGCCCGGACGATCTGGCGCCCCTGTTTCCCATGGCCTTGATCATGCAAGAGGTAAGCCAGGAGCGTGAGATCGAGATTCCCGAACCCGTGCGTGACGTGTTTCGCCTGTGGCGCCCGGCTCCCTTGTACCGTGCGCACCGCCTCGAAAAAGCGTTGGGTACTCCGGCCCACATTTATTACAAGTATGAAGGCGTGAGCCCCGCCGGTAGCCATAAGCCCAACACTGCGGTGCCCCAAGCCTTCTATAACAAAGAAGCTGGCGTCAAGCGACTGGTGACCGAAACCGGCGCAGGCCAGTGGGGAACCTCCCTGGCCTTTGCCGGTTCCTTGTACGGATTGCAGGTTGAGGTCTACCAGGTGCGCGTCTCCTATGACCAGAAGCCTTACCGGCGTGCCGTGATGGAAACCTATGGTGCACGCTGCGTCGCGTCACCGTCCAGCGAAACGGCGTATGGGCGATCGGTTTTGGCCAAGAACCCCAATCATCCAGGCAGTCTGGGTATTGCTATCTCCGAGGCGGTGGAACTGGCCGTGCAGCGCGATGACACCAAGTACGCGCTAGGCTCGGTGCTGAATCACGTTCTGCTGCACCAGACCATCATCGGCCAGGAAGCCATGGAGCAAATGAAGATGGCCGATTCCTGGCCCGACGTGGTGATTGGTTGCGCCGGTGGAGGATCCAACTTTGCGGGCATTGCCTTCCCCTTCATCGGCCACGGCCTGCGCGGCGGTGAGAAATCCCGCATTGTGGCGGTGGAGCCAGCGGCCTGCCCCTCACTCACGCGAGGCAAATATGCGTATGACTTTGGCGATACTGCAGGCATGACACCCCTGAGCAAGATGCACACACTGGGCAGTCAATTCACACCGCCGGGCTTTCACGCGGGCGGCTTGCGGTACCACGGCATGGCGCCGCTGGTATCCCATTGCAAGGAACTGGGCTTGCTGGAGGCTGTGGCCTACAACCAGGTAGAGTGCTTCGAAGCGGGCGTGCTGTTTGCTCGCAATGAGGGGATCGTGCCAGCGCCCGAGTCCAATCACGCCGTCAAGGGCGCCATTGACGAAGCCCTGCGTTGCAAGCGTGAGGGCAAGGCAGAGAACATCCTGTTCTGTCTGTCAGGCCACGGCCACTTTGACATGGCGTCCTACCAGAAGTATTTTGCTGGCGAGTTGTCGGATGAAAGCTATGACGAGCGTGAGCTGGCGATGGCTCTAGAGGGGTTGCCCAACGTGCCTGCGTCTGCCTGAAGTTCTCACGCGCCAGGCATTCGGCGTAACGCGACTGACTCAGGAATCACCATGGGCGCAGACACTGACTTGAGCAGCCAGTTCAGGCAATTGCAGCAACAGCACCAGGCCCTTCAGGCCGACTACCAGGCGTTGGTGGAAGAGCAGCAGCGCCAGGCCAGTTCCAAGCACCAATGGCTGCAACAACGTACGAGTGAATTGCAGACTGAGGCGCGCGAGCAAAAAAAGGCCGAAGCCCTGCAAAGGGTCTTCTATCGAATTGCCGAACGTGCGGCGGCGGGTCTGTCCTTCTATGACTTTCTGCAGTCGGTGCATGGTTTGCTTGGCGAATTGCTCTATGCCAAGAACTGCTATGTCTGCCTGTACGATGCAAGCAGGGGTTTGAATCACTTCCCCTACTACGTCGATGAGCGCGACGGTGATACCTTGCAACTCAACAACGTTCCCTATTGTCGCGGTCTGACCGAATATGTTTTGCGCACGCAACAAGCACAAATCATCGATTCCAAGCGGCTTAAGGAGCTTGAAATTGCGGGTGAGGTCACCGAGGGCAGCGGGGACATGACTTTTAGTTCGTGGTTGGGCGTACCCATGCAGATTCGCGGTGCGATCGGGGGCATTCTGGCGGTACAGGGCTATGAACCCGGCATTGCCTATGCGGCATCTGACGCCGACATTTTGTCGTTTGTCGCCAACCACGTCAGCAGTGCCATCGAACGCTATCAAGCTCTGGATGAACTTCGCAAATCCGAGGAGCGCTATCGAACGGTAATCGAAAAAGTGGGTGTGGGTGTAGTTGTCGTGCAAGAGGGTCGCATGGTGTTTGCCAACCCTTCACTGGTACGCATCGTTGGCCACCCATTGGACTACCTGCTGTCGCAACCGTTTACTGCCACTATTCACCCGGATGACGTGCCACTCGTGGTGGAACGGCATCAGCGCCGACTTCGGGGTGAGGCGGTCGAACAGTTTTATGGTTTTCGATGCGTTACACGAGCGGGTGAGATTCGTTCACTGGAGCTGTCGGCGGTAAAAATAGAGTGGGACAAGCGCGATGCAACGCTGATGTTTGTGGTCGATGCAACGGCACGTCTAGAGGATGAAAAGGCTCAGTTGCTCACTTTGCAAAGGCAATCCGAGCTCAACAGCATGAAGTCGCGTTTCATTTCGATGGCCTCGCACGAGTTCCGCACCCCGCTGGCGACCATTCATGGTTCGGTGGAATTACTCCAACACTATGGAGAGCGTCTTTCGGCCGACAAGAAGCAAGTGACGCTGCAAAAAATCGACGCAGCGGTACAGCGCATGACGCATATGCTGGAAAACGTCTTGCTGATTGGCCGCAGTGATTCGGGTCAACTTGAGTTCAAGCCCAGTCCACTCGCCATCACGCCTTTCTGTCTGGGCTTGGTGGACGAGTTGCGCAGTTCCATGACGAGCCAATTCAGTCACATTCAACTGGCACTCGAGTTGCCGCCGGCGGATCAACAGTTCCTGCTTGACGACATCCTGATACGCAATATCGTCGGCAACTTGCTGTCCAACGCGCTCAAGTATTCACCGCAGCGCGGCGAAGTGCGCTTCACCGTCCGTGAGTTCGACAATCAACTGCTGTTCATCGTGTCAGACCAAGGCATAGGCATCCCACTAGCCGACCAACCCCATATGTTTGAGAGTTTTCACCGTGCCAGCAATGTTGGAGCCATTTCTGGCACGGGGTTGGGACTGTCAATTGTCAAGGATGCGGTAAGCTGCCACAAGGGCAGTATTGAGGTCCACAGCGAAGTTGGACGGGGGAGCCGATTCACCGTGACGCTGCCAATCTCAAGCCTTGCAAACTGGAGCAAGTCATGATGAAAATTTTGATCGCCGAAGACGAACCCTCCCTGCGCGAAAACCTGCAATGGATGCTTGAAATGGAAGGCTACGCGGTGCTGGCGACCTGCGACGGGCGCGAAGCCTTTGCGAAGGCGTGTGAGAGCTTGCCGGATTTGGTCATCACCGATGTCATGATGCCCCATCTGGATGGTTATGGACTGGTCAAGGCTCTGCGCGAGCAGGAGAGCACAGCTACCACGCCCATCATCATGTTGTCGGCCAAGGCAGACCGGGGCGATATTCGCGCCGGCATGAATCTGGGAGCCGACGACTACATCACCAAACCCTACCGCCGTGAGGAACTGCTGGCAGCGATCAGTTCCCGGTTGGCACGCAAGGCAAGCCTGGACGAGGCAGCCACGCGCCTGCGCACCGCAGCCAGCCAGGGGCAACAATACGATGCGCTGACCACACTGCCCGGCAAGGAGCAATTTGACAAACGACTTGTCGCTGCTCTGGAAGGCTGCAGCGGGACAAGCAACGTGGTGTCGGTTGTTTGTTTGGGACTCGATGGGTTTTCAAAGATCAACGACTCACTGGGAAAGACCGTGGGTGACGGGGTGCTGCGTGAGGCGGCAAAGCGCCTGTTTGAACACCTGGGTCAGTTTGACGCCTCGCTCAACGTTGTTGCACGATTGGGCGGCGATACCTTTGCCGCCTGTTTGACCGGCGCCCATGATCAAAAGGCGCTAGAGGGCGCGGCCACTGAATTGCTGACCTTGCTGGCCATGCCCTATTTGGTGGAGGGGAACTCGCTGTTTCTAACGGCCTGTGCCGGAGCCAGCATCTACCCCCTGCATACCGACACAGCGCACACGCTGCTTCTCAATGCGGAGTCCGCATTGCACCATGCCAAGTCCTGTGCGCCAGGTACTTACTGGCTCTTTGACGCAGCCATGAATCGACAGGTGGCTCGCAGACTGCAGCTACATAACGCACTGCATCTGGCGCTGGAACACGATGAGTTGCAGGTTTTTTACCAGCCCCAGGTGCGCATTGAGACCGGTGCCCTGGTCGGCTTTGAGGCGCTGCTGCGCTGGCAGCACCCGACTTTGGGCTGGATATCGCCCGCCGAGTTCATTCCAGTCGCGGAAGAAAGCGGCATCATCATCAAGATTGGCGAGTGGGTAATGCGCACGGCAGCTGCACAAGCGGTTGCCTGGCTGGCGCTGGGGTATTCGGGGTTTCGCATGGCGGTCAACCTCTCGGTGCGGCAGTTTGCCGGCAACAAGCTGCCCGCGCTGGTGCGCCAGGTGCTGCAAGACACCGGTCTGCCCGCACAGGTGCTCGAACTTGAGGTCACTGAAAGTCTGGCGCTGCAAAGCGTGGCCTCCACGCTTGGCACCCTGCACGAATGCAAGTCATTGGGTGTGAAGCTTGCCATGGATGACTTCGGCACCGGTTATTCCAGCCTGTCCTACCTCAAGCGCTATCCGCTGAACGCGCTCAAGATTGATCAGTCGTTTGTGCGCAATATCACCCAGGACGCGGGAGACGCTGCCATTACCCAAGCCATCGTAGCCATGGCACACAGTTTTGGCATGTCCGTGATTGCTGAAGGGGTGGAAACCACCGAGCAGCTCGAATTCTTGCGCACCCTGGGTTGCGAGGAATTCCAGGGCTATTTATTCAGCCGCCCGGTGCCTGCGTTAGAGGCGGTGAAATGCTTCAGTGGGTATCAGGGCAGAGTTGATCCGCTATGAGTCTGCCACACCCGCTGGATGATGCTGACCCGGCTGCGAGTGTGCTGGAGTCGCTGCGCCAGTCGGAGGAGCGTTACCGACTGGTGGTGGAGCATCTGGGCGAGGGAATGTTTGTCGTGCAGAACAACTGCATCGTGTTCTCAAACCGCCTGGCCAGCGAAATCATGCGCGTACCACGCGAAGAGATGATGGGTGCTGACCCGATTGAATGGATACATCCGCAGGATCGTGCCAGCTTGCTGGAGTTGCGATCCAGGCTGCGTGAAAAGCGCGAAATTCAGGCCAGCTACGAGTTGCGCCATATTGGGCGCGATGGCGTAGAGCGCTGGTTGAAGGTCAGACCGACACCGATGGCGTGGCAGGGCGGGCAGGCAACGCTGACTTTGTTCTCCGAGATAACCGAACACAAGGAAATGGCGATCGCTCTGCAGCGCTCGGAAGAACGCTACCGTGCCGTCATTGAGCATGTGGACTCCGGCATGGTGGTACTGCAAAACGATCGGCTGGTCTACGCCAACCGCCGTGCTGCGGAAATTACACGCATGTCACCCGATGAGCTGCTGAGCACAGGATTTTGGCGTAGATTGCACCCGCAGGATCTGGAGCTGATTCTTGAACGCAGTCGCCGACGGCTGGCGGGCGAAAATGTTCCGAACCGGTATGAAGTCCGGCTTCTTTTCGAAGACGGCAGCATTTGCTGGATTGAATTGGGCGTATCCATCGTCCCGTGGGAAGGCAAGCCCGCCACGATCACTTTCTTTTCTGACGTCAATGAGCGCCGTCAAATCACGCAGGCGCTGCACCGTTCCGAAGAACGATATCGCGCTGTCATTGAACATTCGGGCGAAGGCATGTTGGTGGTGCAGGCTGGTAAGGTCGTATTTGCCAATGCGCGCGCCGCCGAAATGGTTCATCTAAGCAACGCGGACGTGCTTCGTGAGGGATTTTTGCACCGGATCCACCCTGAGGATCGCGCCGACTTCAGTGCGCGTTACCGTCTACGCATGAGCGGCCAAGAGGTGTCAAGTCGCTACGAAACGCGGCTGTTGCTGCCCGATAGCAGCGTACGCTGGCTTGACATCAGCGTGACCGTGGTGCCATGGGATGGCGGGCAGGCAACACTTTCCTTTTTCTCAGACATCACGGAGCGAAAGAAGGCTGAACAAGAGTTGCTTCGCACGGCGTCCGAACGCGAGGCCATCCTGAACAATGCATTGGTAGGCATTGTGTTGTCGGTGGCACGCCGCCATGAGTGGGTCAACGAGAAATTCGCTTCCATGATGGGCTTTGCTCCTGCGGAACTGATTGGCAGAAGTTCCCGATACCTGTATGCCGACGAACAGACCTATGAACAGTTTGGGATTGAAGCCAGGGCGGAACTGATTGCCACCGGTGCGTGTGTGAACGAGCGTCAGTTGCGTCGGCGCAATGGTGAATTGTTCTGGGTGGTTATGGCCGGCAGTTGCGTGCGCAGTCATGACCCCGACTCCGGCGTGATCTGGACCTTCTTGGACATTACGGAGCGCAAGAAAGCCGAAGAGGATACCTATCGGGCCTTGCTCAAGCAGGCTGAACTCAATGAGTTGCGAACGCGCTTTGTCGCCATGACCAGCCATGAATTTCGCACACCATTGGCCAGTATTCTTTCATCGCAGGATCTGCTCAAACATTACAGTGAACGGCTGCCAATTGCTGAACGACAAAAGATTCTCAACACCATCGAAACCAGCGTTCACCGGATGACACGCATGCTCGATCGTGTTTTGTTGCTGGGCAAGGCCGATGCGCAAATGCTCGATTTCAATCCGCAGGAACTGGATCTGGTATCACTGTGCCAGAGCATGGTTACTGAAGCTCAAAACCAGCAGGCCGGCAGTCAGTGCCCAGTTGTTTTAGAAACTCCGTCCGAGACCTTGGTGGGGCAATACGATGAAAAGTTGTTGCGCCACATTTTCGGTAATCTGCTATCTAACGCGATCAAGTACTCACCAAGCGGTGGCGAGGTCCGTTTGAAGGTTGTCCGGCGCGGAACAGAAACCGAGATTGAAGTATCAGACCATGGCATTGGTATTCCTGCGGATGAAATCGGGCACCTGTTCGAGTCCTTTCACCGAGCCAGCAATGTAGGCGCGATTTCTGGAACCGGTTTGGGTTTGGCCATAGTCAAGCAATCTGTTGCCTTGCATGGCGGAAGCATCGAACTGAAAAGCGTAGTCGGAAAGGGCACTACGTTTACCATCACGCTCTAGCGGCGCACAGTTCATCTAGCGAAGGGGGTGATGATTTACTTGTCG
>Ga0194061_1000676_pt1 | contig 20635 bp, 23 predicted proteins | sample SepL2221m_MetaG_FD_163423 | JGI IMG/M metagenome (GOLD analysis project Ga0194061, IMG submission 163423) | Anoxic zone freshwater microbial communities from boreal shield lake in IISD Experimental Lakes Area, Ontario, Canada - Sep2016-L224-21m | ecosystem: Environmental > Aquatic > Freshwater >... | reverse complement strand
GAGGAACTCATGCGCATGGCCGATATTTTTCGCGGCCGCATCCTGGATGTCACCGACGCGACGTACACGATGGAGCTGACCGGAACCGGGGAGAAGCTCGATGCGTTTTTGCAGGCCCTGGATCGCAGCGCGATTCTGGAAACGGTACGCACCGGTGCCTCCGGCATCGCCCGTGGAGAGCGGACACTGAAAGTTTGAATAACGGGCGGCACGGGTTGCCTGGCGCGGCCGCAGCGACCTGTTCCCCAACTACTTCGATTTAAAAGAGAGGAAACCATGAAAGTTTATTACGACAAAGACGCCGACCTGTCCCTCATCAAGGGCAAGAAGGTCACCATCGTTGGCTATGGATCGCAAGGCCATGCCCATTCGCTCAACCTGCATGACTCCGGTGTCAAAGTCACGGTCGGCCTGCGCAAGGGCGGTGCTTCGTGGGACAAGGCGAAAAAGGCCGGCCTCAAGGTCGCCGAAGTGGGCGAGGCCGTCAAGGGCGCCGATTTCGTGATGATGCTCATGCCCGATGAGAGCATTGGGGCAACCTACAAGTCCGAAGTCGAGCCGAACATCAAGAAGGGTGCAACGCTGGCTTTCGCGCACGGATTTAACGTCCACTACGGCCAGGTGCAGCCGCGTGCCGACCTCGACGTGGTGATGGTTGCGCCCAAGGCGCCCGGCCATACCGTCCGGTCGACCTACGCCCAGGGCGGTGGTGTGCCCATGCTCATCGCCGTCCACCAGAACCCGTCAAAGAAGGCGCGCGACCTTGCCTTGTCCTACGCTGCCGCCATCGGCGGTGCGCGAGCCGGCGTGATTGAAACCAACTTCCGTGAAGAAACCGAGACCGATCTTTTCGGTGAGCAAGCGGTGTTGTGCGGCGGCACGGTCGAACTGATCAAGGCCGGCTACGAAACCCTGGTCGAGGCCGGCTACGCCCCCGAGATGGCTTACTTTGAATGCCTGCACGAACTCAAGCTCATTGTCGACCTTATCTACGAGGGGGGCATTGCCAACATGAACTACTCGATCTCCAACAACGCCGAATATGGCGAGTACGTGACCGGTCCGAGGATCGTTACCGAGGAGACCAAGCGGGTAATGCGTGAAGTGCTCAAGGACATCCAGACCGGCGAATATGCCAAGAGCTTCATCCTGGAGAATCGCGCCGGGGCGCCGACACTGCTGTCGCGCCGCCGCATCACCTCCGAGCATTCGATCGAGGTCGTGGGTGAGAAGCTGCGTTCAATGATGCCCTGGATCAAGAAAAACAAGTTGGTTGACCAGTCGCGTAATTGAGTTTTTGAGTCCAATCGGTCAGAGGGCATCATCCCCGCGCGCGCGCGCGTGCGCACGGGGTGTCGGGCGGCGCGAGGCATGCCTCGCGAAACCCCGCCCTCCGTGCCCTGGATCAAGAAAAACAAGCTGGTCGACCAGTCGCGTAACTGAGTTTTCCGGCCTAATCGGTCAGAGGGCATAATTCGGGCACGGCAACGTGTCCGTTTTGCCATTTAAGGGGTGTAATTTGAGACGTACCATGCGCAAGTTCCTGCCGCTGATCGCCTTAGTTCTCCTCGCCGGATGCGGTGACAAGGTTCCCGAATCAAAGGTCGCAAAGGAGGTCGGCAATGCGCCCAAGCAAACCGTGGACAAGGCAGCCGCGGGTGTGGGCGATGCGATGAACAAAGCGTCTGAGAGGGCGAAAGACGAGGGCGATAAAAAACCATGAGCAAGCAGTATCCCCATCCGATCATCGCCCGTGAGGGCTGGCCGTTTCTTGCGATCAGTGTCGCAATGGCGGCCGCGGTTGCCTGGTTTGCCGGATGGTGGTCGCTGCCACTGTGGATTGCCGCGCTTTTTGTTCTGCAGTTTTTTCGCGACCCGGCGCGCGATATTCCGGGGGACGCGCAAACGGTGGTGTCTCCGGCGGACGGGCGCATTGTCGTCGTCGAGAATGCGGAGGACCCCTACCTCAAGCGCCCGGCGATAAAGATCAGCGTTTTCATGAACGTCTTCAATGTGCATTCCAACCGGGCACCGGTCGATGGCGAGGTCAAGCAAGTCTGGTATCACGCAGGTTCTTTTCTTAACGCCGCCCTGGACAAGGCGTCCCTCGAGAATGAACGCAACGCCTTATGGCTGAAGACGGCCAGGGGCCATGACATCACATGCGTGCAGGTGGCTGGGCTGATTGCGCGGCGCATACTGTGTTACGCCAAGGCCGGGGATAGACTCGCCCGCGGCGAGCGTTATGGCTTCATACGCTTTGGCTCGCGCGTCGATGTCTATCTTCCGCCCGGTTCGGTGGTGAAGGCGGCGCTGGGTGATAAAGTGAGCGCTTCAAGCACCATTCTCGCGATTCTTCCCGAACATGCTTGAACGCAAGCCGCGCCGCCCTTTGCTTAACGCCGAGTTTCGCCGGCGAGGCATCTATCTTTTGCCCAATCTGTTTACGACCGCGGCCTTATTCGCCGGGTTTTACGCCATCGTGCAGGCGATGAACCAGCGCTTTGAGCTGGCGGCGGTGGCGATTTTTGTCGCCATGGTGCTCGACGGTTTGGATGGGCGCGTGGCGCGCATGACGCGCACGCAGAGCGAATTTGGCGCCGAATATGACTCGCTTTCCGATATGGTGTCGTTCGGCGCGGCACCGGCCCTGGTGATGTACGAGTGGGCGCTTAAGGATTTGGGCCGCGCCGGCTGGATTGCCGCGTTTGTCTATTGCGCCTGCGCCGCCCTGCGTCTTGCCCGGTTCAATACCAATATTGACGTCATCGACAAGCGCTGGTTCCAGGGGCTGCCAAGTCCGGCGGCGGCGGCGGTGGTGGCCGGTTTTATCTGGGTCAGTGACGATTTTGGCATTGCACGCGTGGATGTACTGCGCTGGATCGCCTGCGTCATGACTTTTTTTGCCGGCGTTACCATGGTGACCAACCTGCCGTTCTACAGTTTCAAGGATCTCAACTTCCGACGCAGCGTGCCCTTCTGGGGCGTGTTGCTGATCGTTGTCGCGCTGGTGCTGATATCAAGCAATCCGCCGTTGGTGCTGTTCCTGCTGTTCGTCGCCTATTCCCTGTCTGGTTACGTAATGTGGGCCATGCGCAGGCACGGTGCGTCGCGGCAGCCTTTCTGAACGGTAGGCGGTCGACTTTGGCCTGTTGTTGCAAGGCTTGCAGAAACCCGCTATATTGGCCCGCATGTTTAGCGCTTATAACTCGCTGATCTCCCCCAACAGCAGCCGGCTGGGTGACACCCTGTCCGCACTGCTGCTGCGCCCCGCGCGCACATAACCTACCCCCCCCAATTTGGCAGTCCCCGGTTCGCAGAGCGAAAGCGCTGCCGAGTAGCTGTACCCGTTCCATGGAGCATTACAGGAGAGTCACATGAGCACGACCCAGCGATTGATCATATTCGACACCACATTGCGCGATGGTGAGCAAAGCCCCGGCGCATCGATGAACCGCGAGGAGAAGCTGCGCATTGCCAAGCAGCTTGAGCGTCTGCGTGTCGACGTGATCGAAGCTGGTTTCCCGGCCGCCTCCAACGGTGATTTCGAGGCGGTGAAGGCCATCGCCGCCGTGATCAAGGACTCGACCATCGCCGGACTTTGTCGCGCCAACGACCGCGACATCAGTCGCGGCATCGAGGCGCTAAAGCTGGCCAAGTCCTGGCGCATCCACACCTTTCTTGCCACCAGCGCCCTGCATATGGAGAAAAAGCTGCGCATGAGCCCGGACCAGGTCTACGAACAGGCCAAGCTCGCGGTGCGCTTTGCGCGCAAGCATTGCGGCGATATTGAGTTTTCGCCCGAAGATGCCAGCCGTTCGGATCCGGATTTCCTCTGCCGTGTATTGGAAGCCGTGATTGCGGAAGGCGCGACAACCATCAACATACCCGATACCGTCGGTTATGCGGTGCCGGAGCAGTTTGGCGAATTCATCCGCGACCTGCGCCGGCGCATTCCCAACTCGGACAAGGCGGTTTGGTCGGTGCATTGCCATAACGACCTTGGCATGGCGGTGGCCAATTCCCTGGCCGGGGTGACGATCGGCGGGGCCCGTCAGATCGAGTGCACCATCAACGGCCTCGGCGAGCGCGCCGGCAATACCTCGCTTGAAGAGGTGGTAATGGCGGTGAGGACGCGAAAGGACTTTTTCGGCTTGGACACGCGAATCGATACCACCCAGATTGTTCCGGTGTCGCGCCTGGTATCGGGGATCACCGGATTTGTCGTGCAGCCGAATAAGGCCGTGGTCGGGGCAAATGCCTTCGCCCATGCCTCTGGCATCCACCAGGATGGGGTGCTCAAGGCGCGCAATACCTACGAAATAATGACGGCCGAGGACGTTGGCTGGAAGGCCAACAAGATTGTCCTTGGCAAGTTGTCGGGGCGCAATGCTTTCAAGCAACGCCTCAGGGAGCTGGGCATCGAACTCGAATCCGAGGAGACGGTGAACGCCGCCTTCCAGCGATTCAAGGACCTTGCAGACAAGAAATCGGAAATTTTCGACGAGGACATCCAGGCGCTGGTGTCCGATGAGTCGGTGACCGCCGAAAACGAGCATTGGAAACTGGTGCACATGACGCAGGCGAGCGGGATGGGCGAGCGTCCGCATGCCAGCGTCGTGGTAAATGAGGGTGGTGTCGAGCGGCGTGCCGATTCCGAGGGCGATGGACCGGTGGATGCGGTGTTCAAGGCGATAGAGTCACTGGCCAAGAGCGGTGCCGAACTACTGCTTTACTCGGTCAATGCGGTTACCCAGGGGACCGAGTCGCAGGGCGAGGTGACGGTACGCCTGTCGCGTGCCGGCCGCATCGTCAACGGTGTCGGTGCCGATACCGACATCGTGGTGGCTTCGGCAAAGGCCTATATTGCGGCACTGAACAAGGTCGAGAACAAGTCGGAGCGTGTCAATCCTCAGACATCGGAGTCAATCTGACGGATAAACCGGAAAATTCTCCAGCATGTGTTTCATGAAACCCGCGCCAGTCGCGGATTTCGGGCCGATGCGGCTGCGGGAAATGGCAATTGCATCGGCCCTTACCGGTCGCCCCGCGTGAGTCGTGCGTAGACCAGCGCCGCGCTAAAAAAAACCAGCGAGAGTAATACTTCTGTCAGGGCCAGTCCGCGCGAGAGACCTGCTTCGGACCAGGCGCGCACCGTTCCTTCGGTGAAATAGGCGAGGATAAGCATGGAACTCCACTGCAGCGTGTAGCGCCGGCCACGCAGCACGCCCATAAGCGCGCAAAGCAGTGGCAGCACCTTGAGTACCAGCCAGGATCCACCCGGACGCAGCGGGGCCAACCACAGTTCCCAGGCGAGACAAAGGAAAATCAGAACGATCAGGCTGGCGCAGGCGAAAATGTGCGCCGGGACGGTGAAGCGCGCCGTGGGGCCCTTCATGCGCGCGATTGCTTGAGGGCTGTTTGCGCGAGCCGCTGGCCAAGCGCGATGCATAGCTTCTTTTCCGTGGCGTCGAGCGCACGCTCGCCGTCCGCCCCGGCCAGATGGCTTGCGCCGTAGGGCGTCCCGCCCGAGCGCGTTGACATCAATTCCGCCTCCGTGTAAGGCAGTCCGACGATGAGCATGCCGTGATGCAGCAGCGGCAGCATCATCGACAGCAGCGTGCTTTCCTGGCCGCCGTGGATTGAACCGGTGGATGTGAAAACAGCCGCCGGCTTGCCGGCGAGGGCGCCCTTCATCCACTGACTTGCAGTTGTGTCCCAGAAATACCTCATCGGCGCCGCCATGTTTCCAAAGCGAGTCGGGCTGCCCAGTGCAAGACCGATGCACTCCTCCAGGTCCCCGCCGGTGCAATACGGCGCGCCGTTGTCGGGCACTGCGGGCGCGACCGCCTCGCTCAGCGCCGACACCGCAGGCACGGTTCGAAGGCGGGCGGCAACGCCATCAACCTGCTCAACGCCGCGGGCGATGCATTGCGCCATTTCACGCACGGCGCCGTGCCGGCTGTAATAAAGGATGAGGATGTCGGGCATGGCGTGATCGGGGGCGGGCTTGGCGGCATCTGCAAAGTACGCTGCTATTATACGGGCTCGCCTTTATCGCCCGACCGGGCCGGCTCCAAACGTGCGATCCCAACTACGACAGTTGCTGCGCTTTTCCTGGCATGTGCTGCGGCGTTTTAGTGACGACCAAAGCTTCCAACTCGCCTCCAGCCTGACATTTACCACGCTGCTGTCCCTGGTTCCGCTGGTCACCATTGCGCTGACGCTCATCTCCGCCTATCCGGTATTTGCCAGTCTCGCCGACCACTTGCAGTCGTTTGTACTGCAGAACCTGCTTCCCGAGGTTGGCGGCAAGATGATCTCGCGCTATGTCGAACAGTTCAGCGAGCGGGCCGGGCAGTTGACCGCGTTCGGCACGGCATTTCTGGGGATCACCGCTTTTATGCTGATGCTTACTATCGAGCGCGCCTTTAATTCCATATGGCGCGTGACACGCCCACGGCCGCCCGCGCAGCGCATCATGATGTACTGGGCGGTTCTGACGCTGGGGCCGATACTTATCGGCGCGAGTCTGTCCATTACATCTTATCTAGTGAGCGTTTCACTCGGAATTGCCAGGCAGATTCCCTTTGCCGCGGAAATCCTGCTGCGTCTTGTTCCGGTCGCACTGACCATCCTGGCGTTTTCGCTGATGTACTTCATCGTTCCCAACCGCCAGATGCGGGCGCGGGACGCGCTGGTCGGCGGCATTGCCGCCGGCTTGTTGTTCGAGCTGATGAAGCGCGGTTTCGCGCTCTATGTCACCAAGGTGCCCACCTATGCGATGGTCTACGGCGCATTTGCCAGCATCCCGATCTTCCTGCTGTGGATTTACCTGTCTTGGCTGGTGATCGTGCTGGGCGCCTGCATCGCCGCCGCAGTCCCGGACTATGCGTATCTGCGCGGCGCGGGCCGTCGTCCGGTGGGCGCGCAGTTTGCGGATGCGCTGGCGGTACTGCGCGGACTGGCACAGGCACAGCAGGCGGCGCAGGTCCTAAGCGTTGCGCAACTCGCCGCCGCTGCCGGATTGCCGCGGGACGAGACCGAGACGTTGCTGGAGCGATTGGCCGGTGCCGGCTGGGCGGTCAAGTCCTCGTCGGGTCGCTGGGCGCTTGCCTGTGATCCCGAGCGGGTGACCGTGGCACAGGTCTATAGAGAATTTGTCTTCCAGCCTGACGCGCTGGACGGGGTGTCGGGCGACGATGCACAAGAGGCGTTGCTGCGTGACCTTTCAGGTCGTCTCGACGGTGCGCTGGCGCATTCACTCAATATGCCCCTGAAGCGGCTGCTGACCGATTCCGCGGCTTAACTTAAACTCAGTTCACTGTACTGAAACGGTACAGCTCCAGTGACAGGGTCTGTTCCAGAAGTTGTGTTGTGCGTACGCGCTGATCGGGCTCGGCGAGGTGGAATTCACTCGCCGAAGCCAGGCTGCCGGGAAGTGCAAGGATTGCCGCGGCACGCCTTAACGCCGGGATTTCCGGCAACAGCAGCCCCGGCTTGGTGTCGGCTTCGTAACGCCCGGAGCTCGCAAGTTTCGCGATGGAAACCGGTTTGGCGTTGGGCGCAAGTTCCTCGAGCCCCAATTCCACGTGCTCCGGGCTCTCGGAGAGCACCCAGCGTACGACGCATATGTGCACGCGATCGCTGTCGCGGCTGCGCACCCCCAGTAATTCCCCCACTTGTACGGATTCGACCGGCCCGCTGACATGCATCAGGGCGAAACCACCCGGGCTTTCGTTGTTTACCATCCACTCGCTGGTCTGTATTCCACCATCGGGACCACTCTGGCTCAAGAAACGCCAGATGCCATGCAACCCGACGCAGATGTCTACGCGAGTCTGGCGGCGTAATCGGCTGTATTGGCGATTGGCAGAGCCCGTCCAGTAGCGCTCCAGCCGGCGCATCAGGCCTGTCGGCGCAAGTCTGGCTTCACCGGCATCGTGCGCGCCTGCCGGTTGTTCAAATTCTGCCCGTCCCGAGGCGTGATCGGCGAGACGCGAAGTATTGAGCACGAACTCGCCGGCGTTAATCTTGCCAGCGTGCTTAGGGGTGTTGCGTTTGCCCCATGCCGTGCCTGGCGCATCCCGTCCGGGCTGTATCAGGAAAAGTCCGTCCACGGGATCCTGCGGAACTGCGTCGATGAAGGTCGCCAGCTCGGCGTTGTCCGAGATGAACTTCAATACAACATCAAGTTCGCCCTGCATCAGCTTGTGCGGCCCGGCGAAGGAAAGTGTGAGGGCCTCGCGGTAAATTGCCAGCGGGCTGTCCTGCGGGCCGGATAGCTGGAGTTTTCCAATGTGATGTTGGCGTGCGATGCCAAACAGCTGGTGCATTTCCAGCCAGACCATCGGTGGTGCCGGGGCGTAAATGCGATGGGCAAGAATCAGCCGGCGCGCCAGCATCTGCAGTGCGCGCGTTACCGGCAGGTGCAGTCGCCGTGCCATCCCGAAGCGAAACCAGCGCTGGGCAAGTTCGCTTACTGCGAGTTTGTAAGCGTAGGCAAATTCGCTTAGCAGATCATCGATCAACCGCGCGACTGCGCGTGTTTTGGGTTGCAGCGGGACATGTGCGCCGGTGATCTGCGCATCCAGATCGGGAAGCAGTTGTTCGGTTGCATCCCGCAAAAGCGCGGTAAGCACCAGCCGTTCGCGCAGTGGGGTGCGGCTGCGATTGAGTGCGGTCACCTGTTCTGCTATGCAGCGACCCGTCTCAACGGCATTGTTCGCCGGCAGCGAGGCCAGCCAATCCTGGGTTTCGGCGACCGAAAGCGCAAAGCGCCGGCTCGGATGGGAGGCGATGGCGGGAAGCGTGAGGAGCGGCGGCATGTTCGGCTAAAATGACGGTGTCTGTATGGTAGATGGTTTTGCTATTGTGGAATGCTGCAACTCCCGTGCCATCGTATATTTATGACCGTGACATATTCCCTGTTTTTAAAAAAACACATTAAATCAGTTGGTTAATCTGTCTTTGCTACTGCGGTTCCGAGCCGCAGTCTCGCGGCATTTTATGCCCCTGTTCGAAAGGACCTTTGATGCCAGACGGACTCGTTTCCCGCAAATCCATTCCCCGCCGCGAGCGCCTTATCTGTGCCCTTGACTTGCCGCGTACAGAGGAGGCCAGGGCGTTTGTCGAACTTCTGGGTGACTCCGTGGAGTTCTACAAAGTTGGACTTGAGCTGTTTATGGCCGGTGGCTACTTTGAGCTGATTGACTGGCTTGTCGCCCGCAAAAAGAAAGTTTTCGTCGACCTTAAATTCTTTGACGTGCCGGAGACTGTTCGGGCGGCAGTGCGGGGATTACGACACCGCGGTGTCACTTTTGCGACAGTCCATGGCAACCAAGCGGTAATGGAGGCGGCGGGTGCCGAGAAGGGGGATGTCAAGATTCTCGCAGTGACGGTACTTACCAGCCTCGATCGCGCTGACCTTGATGACCTCGGTTTTGCCTGCGATGTGCAGCAACTTGTGTTGTCGCGGGCACGACGCTGCCTTGCGGCCGGGTGTGACGGCGTAATATCGTCCGGGCTTGAGGCGCCGGCGCTCAAGGGGGAACTGGGCGAAAGGGTGATGGTGGTGACACCGGGGATTCGACCGGTGGAGAACCGGCCGGCGGACGACCAAAAACGCACGGTTGATGTGGCACAGGCCTTTGCCAATGGCGCCGACTATATCGTGGTTGGCCGGCCGATCCGCCAGGCCGTCGACCCTCGCGCCGCGGCAGAAGCGATTCAGACAACCATCGCCGGCATCTTCAAGACGTGAGTCGACTGCGGTCAGCTTAACTTGCCGTCGTAACGCCAGTTCGTCTTCCAGGCCGCCTGCACCGCGTTTGGGTACTCCGGGCGCCCGAGGCTGCCGTTGTAACGGCCGAGGGCGCGATAGTAGTCGCCTTTTTCGATATCCAAGTAGTGCCGCAGGATGACACAACCGTAACGAAGATTCAGGCGCAGGCTGAAAAGGTTGTCGTTTTTCTTGCCGATAATTCCAACCCAGAAGGGCATTACCTGCATGAAGCCGCGTGCCCCGGCGCTCGATACGGCGTATTTTTTGAAACCACTCTCGACCTGGATTAATCCGAGCACCATCTGTGGATCAAGGCCGGCACGACGCGCTTCGTAGTGCACGGCGGCAAGAAAGTCCGTGCGCGTCTTGCGGTCCGGAATGCGGCGTAGCAACCGCACCGACATGTCGGCAAGCCATTTGCGGCCGTCCTCCGATCGTTCAAATTGCAGGGAAACCGGTGCGCGGTCGGCGATATCGGCTGACATCGCCGCTTGCACGCTTGCGGCGAGCCGCTCGTATTGTTGGGCGCCGGCTAGCGCTGCAAGCGGCAACCAACCCAGGGCCAACGTCAAGGCAAGGAGCAGGCGTGGCATCAACCGGGTTTTAGCCTGTCCAAAATTTCTGCGGCGGTAAGCGCGGTTGCCGAACGGTCGCGACGGTGCTGATACTCAAGCTTGCCCTCCTTGAGACCGCGTTCGCCGATCGTGACGCGATGCGGGATGCCGATCAACTCCATGTCTGCGAACATCACTCCGGGCCTCTCGTCGCGGTCATCTAGTAATACTTCAAGGCCGGCGGCGCACAAATCGTCGTGGAGTTTGTCGCAGGCCTCGCGTACCGCCGCGCTTTTCTTGTAGCCGATGGGCACGACCGCGACCTGAAAAGGTGCTATCGAATCCGGGAAGATGATCCCGCGATCATCATGACCCTGCTCAATTGCGGCGGCGACGATGCGGGTGATGCCTATGCCGTAACAGCCCATTTCGGCAGGACGCTGCTTTCCGGTTTCGTCGAGAAAATTGCACTTAAGCGCTTCGGAATATTTCGTGCGCAACTGGAAAATGTGGCCCACTTCAATGCCGCGGCACAACTCAAGCGTGCCGTTGCCGTCGGGGGACGGATCGCCGGCGACAACATCGCGGATGTCGGCAACCAGCGCGGGTTCGGGAAGGTCGCGGCTCCAGTTGGTGTCGCGTAAATGGTAGTCCGCCTCGTTTGCACCGCAGACAAAATCGCTCATCGCGGCAACGGTGCGGTCGGCGATTACCTTGACCGATTTTCCCGCGCCGACCGGGCCGATGTAGCCGGGTTCGCAGCCCATATGCTCGCGTATTTCCGCCTCTGTGGCGAAGCGAAACGGGGCGAGGCCCGGAATCTTGGCAGCCTTCACTTCGTTCAGGTTGTGGTCGCCGCGCAGCAGCAGCAGGTGGAACTGTATGGTCTCCAATCCTTCTTCCTGCCGTACCAGGGCAATCGCCTTCACCGAACGGTTAAGCGGCATTCCAAGCAGCGCAGTCACGTCCTCGCAGGTCTTCTTCCCCGGCGTCGGAACTTTGGTCATCTTGGCGGAGCCCGGCGCGCGCACGCCTGAGGGGGCGAGTGCCTCGGCCAGTTCGACGTTGGCGGCGTAGTCGGATTCCGGGCAATACGCGATCGCATCCTCGCCGGAGTCGGCCAATACGTGGAACTCATGGGATCCGGTGCCTCCGATCGATCCGGTGTCGGCAGCTACAGCACGGAACTGCAGCCCCAGACGTGAAAAAATGCGCGTATAGGCATCAAACATGCTGTCATATTCGCGTTGCAGGTCGCCGTAGCTCGCGTGAAACGAGTAGCCATCCTTCATGACGAACTCCCTCCCGCGCATGACGCCAAAGCGCGGTCGGCGCTCATCGCGAAATTTTGTTTGTATCTGGTAGAAATTCACCGGCAGCTGGCGGTAACTCTTCAGTTCATTGCGGGCGATGTCGGTGATGACTTCTTCCGAGGTCGGCTGGATGACAAAGGCCCGGTCGTGACGGTCCTTGAAGCGCAACAACTCGGGCCCGTAGGCTTGCCAGCGCCCGGATTCCTGCCACAGTTCCGCCGGTTGGACCACCGGCATGGCCAGTTCAATCGCGCCAGCCCGGTTCATTTCCTCGCGCACAATGGCTTCGACTTTGCGCACCACCCGAAGCCCCATGGGCATTTGGGTATAGATGCCGCCGGCAAGTCGGCGAATCAGTCCCGCGCGCACCATGAGTTGGTGGCTGATGAGTTCGGCGTCTGAGGGCGCTTCTTTAAGCGTGGAGAGAAAAAACTGCGAAACGCGCATGGGAGGGTATCTGTGCGGTAAAGCCGCAATTTTACTTTAACTGCGATGGGTGGCACGGTTCCCGCCGTTCTTTCAATACGGCCTGAATTGTGGAAGAATCAGGCAAAGACTTTTTGCAGGAATTGACATGCTTGACCGTGAAGGCTACCGCCCTAACGTCGGCATCATTATTTGTAACGCGAGGAACGAGGTTTTCTGGGGTAAAAGGGTTCGCGAACACTCCTGGCAGTTTCCGCAGGGCGGAATCAAGCATGGCGAAACGCCGGAGCAGGCGATGTACCGCGAACTGCATGAAGAGGTCGGATTGATGCCCGATCATGTCAGGATCCTTGGACGAACCCGCAACTGGTTGCGTTACGAAGTGCCGTCACATTGGGTGCGCCGGGAATGGCGCGGTTCATACCGTGGCCAGAAACAAATATGGTTCTTGCTGCGGCTGGTCGGGCGCGACAGCGATGTGTCCTTGCGCGCCTGTGAGAAGCCGGAATTCGATGCCTGGCGCTGGCATGAATACTGGATTCCCTCGGACGCGGTGATTGAATTCAAGCGCGATGTTTATCAGCAGGCGTTGTCGGAACTGGCGCGCTATCTGGGGCGTGAGGACGTGCGTCCCGCCAAGCGGGACCCTCCTCGGGTTGCCGACGGAAGTTAGCGCGCCGGGTAGCGCGGGCCCAGTGCCGGTACGACGGACGCGGCCAGATGGCGGTCTCGACCGGATTACAAGGTATGTCTTGACAGCCGGAAACCCGGTTCAATATACTCTTCCAATGATTTAGATTAAGTCTAAATCATGAAAATTCCATCAACCGAAGGAGACTGCAATGCAACTCAAAGGATCAAAAACCCAGGAAAGCCTGAAAGCAGCGTTTGCCGGGGAATCGCAGGCAAACCGCCGCTACTTGTACTTCGCAGCCAAGGCTGATGTGGAAGGCCAGAATGATGTCGCGGCGGTGTTCCGTTCCACGGCTGAGGGCGAAACCGGCCATGCCCACGGGCATCTTGAGTATCTGGAAAGTTGCGGCGACCCGGCGACAGACCTGCCCATTGGCAGTTCGCGCAACAACCTCAAGGCGGCAATTGCCGGCGAAACGCACGAGTACACTGACATGTACCCGGGCATGGCCAAAACCGCGCGCCAGGAAGGGTTCGATGAAATTGGCGACTGGTTTGAGACCCTGGCCAAGGCCGAACGGTCCCATGCCAACCGTTTCCAGAAAGCCCTCGACGCGCTGGTCGATTGAGGTAAGCGATTGGTGCAAGTAGTGCACTGACTTCGCGGGTTGAGAGCATTGTTTCAATGCGATTCAACCTGCGAAGCGTTCCCTTTTATCAGGAATTGATCCGATGGCCTCACGTGAAGGCAGTCTCGAGGCGCCGACAAGGCACCCGATCGACTGGAATTCCCCCGATTTTTACAACGAGGAAAAGCTTTTAGACGAGCTGCATCGCGTCTACGACATTTGTCACGGCTGCCGTCGTTGTGTGAGTCTTTGCACTTCTTTCCCCACCCTGTTCGACCTGATCGACGAGGGCAAGACCGGGGAGATGGACGGAGTGGAGAAAAAAGACTACTGGAAGGTTGTGGACCAGTGTTACCTCTGCGATCTTTGTTACATGACCAAATGTCCCTACGTTCCCCCGCATGAATGGAACGTCGATTTTCCGCACCTGATGCTTCGCGGCAAGGCGATCAAGTTCAAGAAGGGCGAGGTAAGCTTCAGGGACAAGCTGCTCTCATCGACCGATGCCATTGGCAAACTCGCCGCCATACCGGTGGTGGCGCAGACGGTCAATGCGGTGAACCGCAACCATACGGCGCGCGCGCTTATGGATGGCGCCCTTGGCGTCCACAAGGACAGGAAGTTGCCCGAGTACAGCCCGACGCGGTTTCGCGCAACGGCAGGCAAGAGCAGCGACCATCAGGTGCGCGATGGCAAGAATACCCCGGGTAAAGTGGCGATCTATGCCACCTGCTATGTGAACTTCAACGAGCCGGGAATCGGGCACGACTTGCTCAAGGTGCTCGAACACAATGAAATTCCCTTCGTGCTGGTGGAAAAGGAAGCCTGTTGCGGCATGCCCAAGCTCGAGCTCGGTGATCTGGATGCGGTAGCGCGGCTCAAGGCGGTTAATATTCCGCCGCTAGCGGCGCTTGCCAGGCAAGGGTACGCAATTCTTACTGCCGTACCCTCCTGCACGCTGATGTTTAAATCCGAACTGCCCCTGCTTTTCCCCGGGGACGCCGACGTAAAGGCGGTATCGCAGGCGATGTTTGACCCGTTTGAATACATGGTCCTGCGCAACCGGGATGGCTTGCTCAAGACAGACTTCAAGACACCGCTGGGCAAGGTGTCGTATCACATTCCCTGTCATTCCCGTGTCCAGAATGTCGGTCAAAAGACGCGTGAAATGCTGCAACTGGTGCCGGGGACGCAAATCACCACCGTCGAGCGCTGTTCAGGTCACGACGGCACCTGGGGGGTGAAGACGGAATATTTCGACAATTCGATGAAAATAGGGCGCCCGGTATTCAAGGCAATGGCCGCGCCCGATCCTGATTACATTAGTTCGGATTGCGCAATTGCGGCGCGCCACATTGAGCAGGGGATGGGGGAAACCCGCGCGCAAAAGGAACATCCGCTTTCCCTCATTCGCATTGCCTATGGACTTTGAAGAGATGATGACCATGCCCAAGATTGAACGCTCCAGCCTGCTTACGCTAGAGGCCTACTCGCGCGAGCGCAAGGCGTTTCGCGCCAAGGTGCTGGCGCACAAGAAAAATCGCAAGGTTGCCCTGGGTGGCCACGTGACGCTGATTTTCGAGGACGAGCTGACAATTCGCTACCAGATCCAGGAGATGCTCAGGGTCGAGCGGATTTTTGAAGAAGAGGGCATTGCCGACGAACTGCAGGCCTATACGCCGCTCATTCCGGATGGGCGTAACTTCAAGGCAACCATGATGGTCGAGTACCCCGATCCGGTTGAACGTGCGGAAGCGTTGGCGAAACTGATCGGCATCGAGGATCGAGTCTGGGTGCAGGTGGAAGGTTGCGAACGGGTTTTTGCGATTGCCGATGAAGATCTCGACCGTGAAAATGACGAGAAAACGTCGTCGGTGCATTTTCTGCGCTTTGAATTGACCGAGGAAATGGTACAGGCGCTCAAATACGGGGTGGCCATTGCAATGGGTATTGACCATCCCCGTTATCAGGCCCTTGTTGATGCGGTGCCAGAGCATATTCGTGCTTCGCTGGTGCAGGATCTAGCCTAAGGGCATGCGTTGGTTCGTTGCGATGCTTGCATTGTGGGGCGGGATCGCGCAAGCCCAGCCGGCCCCCCCCCTGCGCTTCGAAGAAGACTATGAAACCAAGGGCTGGACGGAAATAACGGCAGAAATTCCGCCTTACCCCAAGTCCGGGAAGTTGATCCCTTTCAAGGTCACAGCTTCCAATTTTGAATTTTTTGTCGACGCGGATTCGCTCAGTGTCGCCAAAGATGGTGTCGTGCGATTTACCCTTGTGGCGAAGGGGGCGGGCGGGGGTGAGAACGTGACCTACGAGGGCATTCGCTGCAGCACGCGCGAGCGCCGCACCTATGCTTTTGGGCGTCCCGACCAATCCTGGTCAAAAGCGCGCAGCAATGCGTGGACCTTGTTTGATGCTGCCGGAAGGATTCCGCAATACATCACCCTTGCGAGCGACTATTTCTGTCCCGGTGGAACCATAATCCGCGACCCTAAAGAGGGCATTGACGCATTGCAGTGGGGCCATCCCCGGGCGCGCCGCTAGAGTTTGGCCCGGCGAAGTGCGGCCCGCCAACCGCCATTCCGCGGAGAGTCGCTGCTTAGAGTATTACGAGGTTGTCGCGGTGAATCAGTTCCGGCTCACCAACGTAGCCGAGGATTGATTCGATATCCACCGAGGAACTACCGGCGATACGCCGAGATTCCGCGGAGCTGTAATTGACCAGGCCGCGTGCGATATCCCTGGCGTCCGCGCCAATGCAGGCAACCACGGCGCCGCGCTCAAATTCACCTACGATCCCTTTTACGCCGATCGGCAGAAGACTCTTACCCTGACCTACAAGGGCGCGTGCCGCCCCGTCATCCAGGATCAGGCGACCGCTCACCTGCAAATGGTCCGCCAGCCACTGCTTGCGAGCGGCAAGCGGCGTGGTTTCCGCGACCAGGAGTGTACCGATAGCCTCGCCCGAGGCGAGGCGGGTCAGCACATTGACCTGGCGGCCGGAGGCGATCACCGTGCATGCGCCCGAACGCGCGGCTCGCTTTGCCGCAAGCACTTTGGTCAGCATTCCGCCTCGCGCGATTTCGCTTGCTGCGCCGCCGGCCATTTTCTCCAGCCGTGCGTCCGTCGCGTCGGCTTTGGGAATGAGCGTTGCTGTCGCGTCAACCCTCGGGTCGGCGGAAAAAAGGCCTTCTTGATCGGTAAGGATGATGAGCGCTTCCGCTTCGACCAGGTTGGTAACCAGGGCGCCGAGCGTGTCGTTGTCGCCGAAGCGGATTTCATCGGTTACGACAGTATCGTTTTCATTGATGACCGGGATGACGCCCAACGAGAGAAGCGTTAGCAGCGTTGATCGGGCATTGAGGTAGCGCTGTCTGTCGGCGAGGTCCGCATGGGTAAGCAATACTTGCGCGGCTCGCAGGCCGTGTTCACTGAAGCACGATTCATATACCTGTATCAGCCCCATCTGGCCCACCGCGGCGGCCGCCTGGAGCTCGTGCATTGCGTGGGGCCGGCGCGACCAGCCCAGGCGTTGCATGCCCTCGGCAATGGCGCCGCTTGAGACGAGAACCACTTCCCGCCCGCCACGCACCAAGGTTGCGATTTCACCCGCCCACTGGGCGATGGCGGCCTTGTCCAGTCCATTGCCACCATTGGTGACCAAAGCGCTTCCGACCTTGACGACAATTCGCTTTGCCGTGGCGAGGCTCATTCTCTCGGCACTCCCGTTTGCTCAAGATGGCGCATGACCGCCTGCGTCAGTTCCTTGCAGCCATCACCGGTGAGCGCCGAAATCTGGAAACACTCGCCTTTCCAGCGCAGTTTTTTCAGGATGCTTTTTACTGCCACGGCGCGCGCGTCATCGTCGAGCATGTCGACCTTGTTGAGCACCAGCCAGCGCGGCTTCTTGTAGAGCGCTTCGTCATATTTCTTCAGCTCGCTTGCGAGCGCCTTGACCTCGTGCGCCGGGTCGGTTTCCCCGTTTATGGGGGCGATATCGACCAGATGCAGCAACAAGCGCGTGCGTGCCAGGTGGCGCAGAAACTGGTGTCCCAGGCCCGCGCCTTCCGCGGCCCCCTCGATCAGGCCGGGGATGTCGGCGACGACAAAACTGCGGTCAGGCGTGACGCTGACCACGCCGAGATTGGGGTGCAATGTGGTGAAGGGGTAGTCGGCAACCTTGGGCTTGGCGCTCGAGACGGCACGGATAAATGTGGATTTGCCGGCGTTGGGCATGCCCAAGAGCCCGATGTCCGCGAGCACTTTAAGTTCCAGGTTGAGCTCCCGGGTTTCGCCTTCGTCGCCAGGCGTGAATTGGCGCGGTGCGCGGTTGGTGCTCGATTTGAAATTGAGATTGCCGAGCCCACCCTTTCCGCCGCGGGCAATCAGCGCCAGTTGGCCGTGCTCGGCCAGATCGGCAACCAGTTCCCCGGTGTTCCGGTCCGAAACGACGGTGCCAACCGGCATGCGCAGGGTGATGTCATCGGCGCCCTTGCCGTTGCAGTCGGAACCTCGACCTTTTTCTCCGTTCTTGGCGCGGTGAATGCGAGCGAATCGGTAATCGACGAGGGTATTGATGTTGCGATCGGCGATTGCGTAGACACTGCCGCCGCGCCCCCCGTCCCCGCCGTCCGGGCCGCCCTTGGGAATGAATTTTTCACGCCGGAACGAGGCGGCACCGTCCCCGCCCTTGCCGGCGTGGACTTCGATTCTCGCCTCGTCTATGAATTTCATGTCTGTATGGTGGAGTGGGGTGATGGGCCGGTATGTTCTCTGGCCTTTGCGCGGCTAATCATGCATTGCGCCGGTGGAAACAAAAAAGCCCCGTCGCATCGACAGGGCTTTTTATGCGGCGCGCGCAGATCAGGCTGTAACGATGCTTACGATGTTCCGTCCGGCTGGGCCCTTGACGCCGAAGGCCACTTTTCCAGCGACCTTGGCAAACAGGGTGTGGTCTTTGCCCATCCCGACGTTGAACCCGGGATGGATTCGCGTGCCACGCTGGCGAACGATAATTTCGCCGGCGTTGACGGCTTGACCGCCGTAGCGCTTTACGCCGAGACGTTTGGACTGGGAATCGCGACCGTTACGGGAACTGCCGCCTGCCTTTTTATGTGCCATGAGTTTCTCTCCTTAGGGCGAAGTCGTGCCGACTAGGCCGAAATCCCGGTGATCTGCAATTCCGTGTAGGCCTGGCGGTGACCTTGGTGCTTTTGATAGTGCTTGCGGCGGCGCAATTTGAAAATCTTGACCTTGTCGCCGAGCCCGTGGGAAACCACTGTCGCCTTGACGGCAGCGCCACTGAGGAGCGGGGCGCCAACCTTCACGTTGTCGCCTTCGCCGACCATCAGAACCTGGTCAAGTACGACCTCACTGCCGACTTCCGCCGTCAGTTTTTCTACCTTGAATTTTTCGCCGGCAGCAACGCGATACTGCTTACCACCAGTCTTGACGACCGCATACATGTGCGACTCCAAACTATATTGCAGGAAACCAAACATTATACAGGAAGTATGGCAACAAGGTCAAAGTGTGCTGTGCTATGCTCTGTGCGCTGAAATAACCCACAATTTTGTAAAATTTATGCTTTCTACTCAGGGCGTTAGCCCGTCCCTGAACGCGTTGCGAAAACTCATTGGTGCCGATATGCAGGCGGTCGACCTGCTGATTCGGCAGCGCCTGGATTCGGACGTTGTTCTTATCAGGCAGGTCTCCGAGTACATCATTGCCGGTGGCGGGAAGCGTCTCAGGCCGGCCCTGGTCCTTCTGGCGGCGGGCGGCCTTGGCTACCGCGGTCAAGATCATCATGAACTTGCCGCGGTGGTGGAGTTTATCCACACCGCCACACTGTTGCACGACGATGTGGTCGATGAATCCGAGTTGCGTCGCGGCCGGGATACCGCCAACGCCCGGTTCGGCAACCCGGCCAGCGTGCTGGTCGGGGACTTCCTTTACTCGCGGTCGTTTCAGATGATGGTCGGCCTGAGCAATCTTCGCGTACTGGAGGTTCTGGCGGATGCGACAAATACCATCGCTGAGGGGGAAGTCATGCAACTACTCAATGTGCATGACGCCGATGTCGATGAGGCCCGCTACCTTGAGGTGGTTCGTCGCAAGACGTCCAAGCTGTTTGAGGCGGCAGCCCGGCTCGGGGCGATTGTCGGTGGAGCGTCCCAACCGGTGGAGGAGGGTTTATCCCGCTACGGTGCGCATCTGGGCACTGCTTTTCAGTTGCTTGACGACGTGCTCGATTACTCCGGGGGTCTGGAGCAGACCGGCAAAAATCTTGGGGACGATCTTAACGAAGGCAAGCCCACCCTTCCCCTGATACACGTCATGTTGCGCGGAACCGCCGGGCAGGTGCGGGTTGTGCGCGATGCGATCGAGAAAGGCGGCCGGGATTCCTTTGACGAGGTATTGGCGGCGATACACTCGACCGGGGCGCTTGACTACTCCCGCAATCAGGCAAGGCGCGAAGCGCAGATGGCGTGTGCGGCGATTGCCGTGCTGCCGGAGTCAGCATTCAAGGATTCTTTGGTAGAATTAGCATCCTTTGCTGCGGAACGTGACCACTGACCGATCGCGCTGAGGGTATCTGTATCAAGTAAGTAAGGTTTGTGCGTGTTTGAAGTTGGATTTCTCGGGGTGTAGCTCAGCCTGGTAGAGTACTGCGTTCGGGACGCAGGAGTCGGAGGTTCGAATCCTCTCACCCCGACCAGGGATATCCGTTTGTTTTCCGCGTATGAATGGCGCTTGCGGGATAACCCGCCATGGCTTGGCAAGCGCCCGCAGGCAATCTCGCCGGAGTTCCCCAAATTGAGCAAGCTCCTCCTCCTCATTCTGGCTGCGGCCGTCCTCTACCTGTTGGTAAAGGGGTTTGGCCGCAAGGCGTCGGCACGAAAGCCCGAGGTGCATGCGTCGACTGAAGCCGAGCGCATGGTGGGTTGTGCTCATTGCGGTGTCAACCTGCCCGAGGCCGAAGCGATCGAAGAGGGTGGGGCGTATTTCTGCGGAGAGGCGCACCGCAGACTCGGGTCGCGTTGAGCCGCGCCGTCATGCGAACCGTTGACTGGCGGTACCCGGAGGAGCAGCGACCAGACTCTTTCTGGGTTTCGCTTCGCTACTTCAATATCTATCGCCTGCTTGTGGCGGGGATGTTCCTGCTTGCAGTGCTGGTCTTTGAGGACGCGCTCAATTTCGGCACCTACTCGCTGAGCCGTTTTACCTACGTCAGCATGGGCTATCTCATGCTCGCGGTGGCGTATCAACTGTTGCTTGAGCGCTATCGGGCTT
>Ga0194061_1000673_pt1 | contig 20696 bp, 18 predicted proteins | sample SepL2221m_MetaG_FD_163423 | JGI IMG/M metagenome (GOLD analysis project Ga0194061, IMG submission 163423) | Anoxic zone freshwater microbial communities from boreal shield lake in IISD Experimental Lakes Area, Ontario, Canada - Sep2016-L224-21m | ecosystem: Environmental > Aquatic > Freshwater >... | reverse complement strand
GTTCTTCTTGTAAAGGCGGACTTGAAGAAAAGACAATTGTTTTCTTCGTAGTACCCGTTTGCTGATCCGCGATAGCAATCGTCACCTCGGTAACGACGATATAGGTGTCTTCGCGCACATAGCTGCCCGCAAGCGCGCTTCGCGTAACGAGTCGGGTATCGCCGCCTAGCTAGGCGGAGCACCGCGACTGTGGTAAAAGTGACTAAATTGTCATATGAAATTACCGGAAACCCTTGCCTGGCAAGGGTTTCGCGTTTTTAATCCTTGAAATTCCCGCTGCTGCCTACTTCGTACAGGCCCATGCCGCCACAGTGCAGGCTTCGCCGCATTTGCGCAACGCCCGGGTTTCGGCTTCCTGCCGCGTTGCGCCGGTGGTCGCGGCGAAGCGCTTGGGGCCGTTGGCCACGGCACCACAGGCGCCGCGAAAGCTCGCCACGACCTCGCACTTGGGGTGGTTGCACTGCTTAAGCGCTTCGGTTTTAGCCTCGCGCGAGTTTTTCGCATCGGTGGTGTAGCCAAAGTTGCCCGAGTCGCGATGGTAGGCGATGGCGCCGTTGGCTTTGGATGATTTGAAATTCGAGGTCGCCGCCAGCGCCGCCGGGAGCGGCGCAATTAAAAAAGCCAGGGCGATGACTGCGCGCAAATCTTTCATGATCCGCCTCCTACATGGTGGCGCCGACTATCCACGGCGCGAATTCATCCTCGCCATAACCCCATTGTTCGCTTTTGGTCTTCTGGCCTGATGCCGTCTTGAGTATCAGCTCGAAAAAATTTTGGCCCGACTCCGCTATCGACTCCTTACCATCGACGATGGTGCCGCAGTTGAAGTCCATGTCTTCTTCCTGGTGGGCGTAGAGCGCCGAGTTGGTGGCGAGCTTGAGCGAAGGGGCGGGCTTGCAACCGTAGGCCGAGCCGCGGCCGGTGGTAAAGCAGACCATGTTGGCGCCGCCGGCCACCTGGCCGGTCGCCGCGACAGGGTCAAACCCCGGGGTGTCCATGTAGACAAATCCGCGCGCGGTGACGGCTTGCGCGTACTCATAGACTTCCACCAGGTTGGTGGTGCCGCCCTTGGCCACCGCACCAAGGGATTTTTCCAGGATGGTGGTAAGCCCGCCGGCCTTGTTGCCCGGCGAGGGGTTGTTGTTCATCTCGTTGCCGTTGCGCGCGGTGTAGTCCTCCCACCACTTGATGCGCCGCACGAGTTTTTCACCGATTTCACGCGTCACCGCGCGTCGCGTCAGCAGGTGTTCCGCACCATAGATCTCGGGTGTCTCCGACAGGATGGCGGTGCCGCCGTGGCGCACCAGCAGGTCGACCGCGGCACCCAGCGCCGGATTGGCCGAAATGCCTGAATAGCCGTCGGAACCGCCGCATTGCAGCGCGAGGGTGAGGTGAGAGGCGGGCACGGTCTGGCGCTTTGCCTTGTCGGCCTCGGGCAGGATGGCTTCGATGCGGGCAATGCCTTCGCGCACCGCTTTCATGGTGCCGCCGGTTCCCTGAATGGTGAAGGTGGAGAATGTGTCGCTACGCTTCAGTTTGTGCACGGCCACGAGGTCTTTGATCTGGTTCGATTCGCAACCGAGGCCCACCAGTTGCGTGCCGAAAAAATTCGGATGGCGGGCATAGCCAGCCATGGTCCGGCGCAACAGGTCCATGCCTTCGCCTTCGCTGGCCATGCCGCAACCGGATTTGTGTGTCAGCGCGACCACGCCGTCGACATTGGGATAGGCCTCCAGGCGGTTTCTGAAGTGATCGGCGATCATGCGCGCCACGGTGGCCGAGCAATTCACGCTGGTGAGGATGCCGATGTAGTTGCGCGTGGCGACGCGGCCGTCGGCGCGCACAATGCCCTCGAAAGTGGCCTGCGGTTCGATATATTGCGTTGTCTTGACATCGGTGCAAAAGGCGTAGTCGCGCTCGAAATCACCCATGGCGAGGTTGTGTACATGGATGTGCTCGCCGGCCTTGATGTCGCGCGTGGCAAAACCGATGATCTGGTTATAGCGGCGCACCGGCTGGCCTTGCGCCACATCGCGCACGGCAATTTTGTGGCCGGCGGGGACGGTGGCGGCAAGGCGCACATTGCCTTCCTTGGGCAGGGTGGTTCCGCCGGGAATTTCCACCCGGGCGATGACCACATCGTCGGCGGGGTTCAGGCGGATGGTTATATCTGCGGCTTGGAGCATGGCACTCTCGCAATTCAAGGTCGATTTTCGGGGAAGTGTACTCCCGTTGCCAGACGACAGCTCAGGGCATCAGCGTCCGCGGCAGCCACATGGAAATGCTTGGCACATAAGTGATCAGGATGAGGCTTGCCAGCAACGGGAACAGCCACGGCAGTATGGCAATGGTGGTGCGTTCGACCGAAAGTTTCGCCACCCTCGCCAGCACGAACAACACCATGCCCATGGGCGGATGCAGCAGGCCTATCATCAGGTTGAGCACCATCACCAGACCGAAATGCACCGGGTCAATGCCAAGTTGCAGGCAGATCGGCAGCAGGATTGGCACCAGGATGGTGATGGCCGCCGTGGGCTCTAGAAAGCAGCCGACAAACAGCATCAGCAGGTTGGCGAGCAAGAGGAACATGTCCGGGTTGTGGGTATAGGAGAGCACCAGTGCGGCCACCGCGTCGGTAACTTTGGTGACTGTGAGCAACCAGCCGAAAATCGACGCGGATGCAACGATCAGCAGCACCGTGGAAGTCGTCTCTATGGTGTCCATCGACACCTTGATCAGCATTTTCCAGTTGAGGGTGCGATACCAGAACAAGCCGAGGAACATCGCCCATACGCAGGCGGCGATGGCGCCCTCGGTGGCGGTGAAAATGCCGGAGGTCATGCCGCCTATCAGCAACACAGGAGTCATGATGGGCAGGACCGCGTTAAAGCGAAACACGCGGTCGGCGGCAAGCAGAACGGCCATGGCGGCAAAGAATGTCGGCGCCGGGTCGGTGCCCATTTCGGTGGCGGCCCATATGGCCGTCGGGAAGCCGACCACCACCACCAATTCCATCACCGCCTTGTTGAGCTTGGGCCAGCTGAACGGAACGTCACGGCCCCACTTGTTCTTGTGGGCGTAATAGGCGACGGTGCACATCATCAGCAGGGCCATGATGGCCCCGGGCAGGATGCCGGCGAGGAACAGCTTGCCCACCGAGACGTTGGCGAACATGGCGTAAATGACAAAGGGCAGCGACGGCGGGATGATGGGGCCAAGGGTCGCCGATGCGGCGGTCACGCCGACGGCGAATTCGGTGCTGTAGCCATGATCCTTCATCGCCTTGATCTCGATGGTGCCCAGGCCCGCGGCATCGGCGATGGCGGTGCCCGACATGCCGGCGAAAATGACCGAGCCGAGCACGTTGACGTGGCCGAGTCCGCCCTTCAGCCAGCCCACCAGCGCCAGGGCGAAGTTATAAATGCGGTTGGTGATGCCGGCCGAGTTCATCAGGTTGCCGGCCATGATGAAAAACGGCACCGCCAGCAACGGGAACGAGTCGATGCCGTTGACCATGCGGTGTATCACCACAAAATCGGGCACGTTGCCCGATATCATTACGTAAAGCAGCGATGCGAACGCCATTGCCAGTGCAACCGGCAGTCCCGCGCACATCAGCGCGAGGAATGAGGTGAGCAGGGCCGAGGTCATGCGCCTTCCTCCCCGGCCACTTCGGGCCGTTCGAGCACGCTATAGCCCTGGCGCCAGTGCCTGATGAGGGCCTGCACGGCGCGAAAGCACATTAACGTAAAGCCCAGCATGACCATGGCGTAAATCAGTCCTATGGGCCAGTCGACGACGGACATCGACTGCTTGCCTATTTTTTGCATCAGGGCGTAGGTGAGGTAAATGGCGTAACCGAAGAACAGCACCCGTATCACGTCGACCAGGGTCGACAGGGTCCGTGCCAGCGCCGGCGCCATGAAGCGGTAGAAAATATCCACCTGGATGTGGGTGTTCTTGCGTACGCCTATGGCCGCGCCGATGAACACCAGGCAGATCAGCAGGTAGCGCGCGATTTCCTCGGTCCATGACGCCGAGTCGTTAAGGGCGTAGCGGGTAAAGAACTGGTAAAACACGGTGGCGGCAAGCACCCAGAAAAAGCCGCAGGCGATCCAGTCTTCGGTGTGATAGACCGACAGGTCAACCGGCTCGTCAACGACATGGAACTCGCCGTCCGCACCCAGAACATGCTCGTTCGGGTCGTCAAGGTTTGGTGCATGCGTTGCCATTACTTCCTCCTTGTTACGCAGCCGCGCAGATTGAACGGCGTGCAGCGTCCGCTCAAATCAGCGCAGTTAAAGCGGCGCAAAGCGTCCGCCTTTGACAGTTAGTGGTTGTCCTTGGGCACAGCCGAGCCGCTTTTGCCGACGAGGAAATCCAGGTCCGCGCCTTTGTCGGCCTGCAGCACGTGGTCGACATACAGCTTGTAGTAGCCGCGCTGCATCGGCGGTTTCGGCGCCTTCCACTTTTTGCGCCGGCGCGCGAGCTCCTCATCCGAGACATGCAGATGCAGCCGGCGTTTCGCGACATCCAGTTCGACGATGTCACCGTCCTGCACCAGGCCCAGCGTCCCTCCGGCCGCCGCTTCAGGCGCGGCGTGCAGCACCACGGTGCCGTAGGCGGTGCCGCTCATGCGCGCATCGGAAATGCGCACCATGTCGGTGATGCCTTTTTTCAGCACCTTTGGGGGGAGCGGCATGTTGCCCACTTCGGCCATGCCCGGGTAGCCCTTGGGGCCGCAGTTTTGCAGCACCATGACGCAGTTCTCATCGATGTCGAGCTTCGGGTCGTCGATGCGCGCATGAAAGTCGGCGATGTCCTTGAACACCACGGCGCGTCCCTTGTGCTTCATCAGTTTTGGCGTTGCCGCCGAGGGCTTGATAATGGCGCCGTCCGGGCAGAGATTGCCGCGCAGTACGGCGATGCCGGTGTTTTTCTTGAACGGCTTTTCAAACGGCGTGATGACATCGCGATTGAAGCACTCGGCCTTCTTGTTGTTGTCCCAGATGGTCTTGCCGTTGACCGTAAGCGCTTTCTTGTGCAGCAGGCCGTTCTTGCCGAGTTCGCGCAGCACCACCGGCAGGCCGCCGGCGTAGCAGAAGTCCTCCATCAGGTACTTGCCGTTGGGCATCAGGTTCAGGAGGGTGTGCACATCGCGGCCGAGGCGGTCCCAGTCCTCAAGGTCGAGCTTGACGCCGAGGCGGCCGGCCAGGGCGATGAGGTGGATCACCGCGTTGGTCGACCCGCCGATGGCGGCGTTGGTGCGGATGGCATTCTCGAAGGCCTCGCGGGTGAGGATTTTCGAGATGGTCAGATCTTCCTTCACCATGTCGACAATGCGCCGGCCGGCCATGCGCGCGAGTACGTTGCGCCGTGCATCGACCGCGGGGAAGGCGGCGTTGCCGGGCATGCCGATACCAAGCGCCTCGACCATGCTCGCCATGGTCGAGGCGGTACCCATGGTCATGCAGTGGCCGTGCGAGCGGTGCATGCACGACTCGGCCTCATGGAATTCGTCGACCGACATCTTGCCGGCGCGCACATCTTCGGACATCGACCAGGTGTTGGTACCCGAGCCGATGTCGGTGCCGCGGTACTTGCCCGAGAGCATGGGCCCGCCGGATACCGCGATGGCCGGCACATCGACGCTGGCCGCGCCCATCAGCAGCGCCGGGGTGGTCTTGTCGCAACCGACCAGCAGCACCACGCCGTCCAGCGGGTTGGCGCGTATCGATTCCTCGACATCCATGCTGGCGAGGTTGCGGAACATCATGGCGGTGGGGCGCAGCAGCGTCTCGCCCAGGGACATCACCGGGAACTCCAGCGGGAAACCGCCGGCCTCGAGGATGCCGTTCCTGACATGCTCGGCAATGACACGAAAATGGGTGTTGCAGGGCGTCAGTTCGGACCAGGTGTTGCAGATGCCGATGACCGGCCTGCCGTCAAACTGGTCGTGCGGAATGCCCCGGTTCTTGGTCCAGGAACGGTAGATGAAACCATAAATGTCTTCCCGGCCGAACCAGGCCTGACTGCGCAGTTGCTTGGGTGCTTTTTTTGCCATCGGTGTTCTCGTTGGTGAAGTTCAACAGCCCGGGGCGTACTTCATTGCGTCCCGGACGGACGCTGGATTGCCGATTACTTTTGTGGTGAGTCGTCAGTTTCAGTGTTGTTGCAAGGGCTGCTTCTAGTAAGTGGCGCGGCCACCGGAAATATCGAACACCCCGGCGGTGGAAAAAGAGCAGTCTTCCGAGGCGAGCCAGCCGACCAGCGCGGCGATTTCATCGACCTGGACAAAGCGGTTCATGGGAATTTTCGACAGCATGTAATTGATGTGCTGCTCGGTCATCTGGTCGAAAATCGCCGTCTTCGCCGCCGCCGGCGTGACGCAATTGACCAGCACGCCGGCCTGCGCCAGTTCCTTGCCCAGCGACTTGGTCAGCGAAATCACCCCCGCCTTGGAGGCCGAGTAGGCGCAGGCGTTGGGGTTGCCCTCCTTGCCGGCGACCGATGCGATATTGACTATGCGGCCGTATTTGTTTTTCACCATGTGCGGCGCAACGGCGCGGCAGCACAGGAACTGGCTGGTCAGGTTGACCTTGAGTACGCGCTCCCATTCCTCGACCGGGTAGTCAATTACCGGTGTATTGATGCCGGCGACGCCGGCGTTGTTCACCAGCACGTCGATCTTTCCCAGGGCCGCAACGGCCTCTTCGGTTGCCTTGGCCACCGACTGCACATCGGACACGTCGACCATGGCGCCGCTTGCGCTGGCATTGCCAAGCGCGGCAAGGGTTTGCTGCAGCGTCGGCGCATCGCGATCCCAGATGCGTACCTTGGCGCCCGAGGCGAGCAGGCGTCTGACGATGGCGAGGCCGATGCCCGTTGCGCCACCGGTGACGATGGCATTGCGGCCCTTGAAATCAAGCTGGTTCATTTTTCAAACCCTTGTTGTGAACAATGAAAAACGGCCGTCGCAGGCTTTTTCGAGCTTGCGCTGTCGCGGCGCCCCGACTATTCCTTGACCGCCCCGGTCATGCCCGATACGTAGTACTCGACGAAGAATGAATACAACACCGCGACCGGCAGTGAGCCGAGCAGCGCGCCGGCCATCAGCGGGCCCCAGTGATAGACGTCGCCCTCCACCAGCTCGGTTACGACGCCGACCGGTACCGTCTTGGTTTCCGAGGAGGAGATGAAGGTGAGCGCGTAGATGAACTCGTTCCACGACAGCGTAAACGCGAATATGCCCGCCGAGATCAGCCCCGGCACCGCGAGGGGCAGGATGATCTTGATGAGCACCTGCCAGCGCGTCGCGCCGTCGATCAGTGCGCATTCCTCCAGCTCGTACGGAATGGAGCGGAAGTACCCCATCAGCAGCCAGGTACAGAACGGGATCAGGAAGGTCGGGTAGGTGAGGATCAGCGCCCAGCGCGTGTCGTACAGGCCGAGCTGGACCACGATCGCGGCCAGCGGAATGAACAGGATGGAGGGCGGCACCAGGTAAGCGAGGAAAATGGCAAGGCCGACCTGCTTGGATCCCTTGTAACGCAGGCGTTCGATGGCGTAGGCGGCGAACACGCTCGCGGCGAGCGAGGTGAACGTGGCGATGACGGAGACCATCACCGTGTTCCACATCCACTGCGGATAGGAGGTGTGGAACAGCAGTTTTTCAAAATGGACGAGCGTCGGGCTGTTGATCCAGAACGGGTTTGCCGCCTTGGACACGAGCTCCGCATTGGGCTTGAACGCGGTCATCCCCATCCAGTAGAACGGGAACAGCAGCACGAAAAGGAAGGCGAGCAGCGGGAGATAGACCGTGACCCAGCGCCGCAGGCGCGAGTCGAGATAGGCCATTCCGGTGGAGTCCTGGGTTTCCTGCTTGTCCTGGCTCAAGGGTTTTCCTGCCTTCCTATTTGTCGGTTCCGCCCTGCTGCCAGGCGCGGCGCTGCAGGCCGAAGTAGCTGAACATGATCGCGGCGAGCAGGAAGGGCACCATCGCGGTGGCGAGCGCCGCACCTTCGCCGAGCGCGCCGCCGGAGATCGCGCGCTGGAAGGAGAGCGTCGCCATGAGGTGGGTGGCGTTGAGCGGACCGCCGCGGGTCAGCACGTAGATCAGCTGGAAGTCGGTGAAGGTGAACAGCACCGAGAAGGTCATTACCACCGCGATGATGGGCGTGAGCATGGGCAGCGTGACGTGCCAGAATTTCTGCCATTCGGTGGCGCCGTCGAGCGAGGCCGCCTCGTACAGGGAGGGCGACACGGTCTGCAACCCGGCCAGCAGCGTGATGGCGACAAAGGGGACGCCGCGCCAGACGTTGGCGGCGATGGTGGCGAGGCGCGCCATCCAGGGGTCGCCGAGGAAATCGATGTACTGGTTGATGAGGCCCATCTTCATGAACGCCCATGAGATGACCGAGAACTGCGAGTCGTAAAGCCACCAGAACGCGAGCGCCGACAGGGCGGTCGGGACGATGAAGGGCAGCAGCACGATGGCGCGCAGGGAGGCCTTGAACGGCAGGTCCTTGTTCAGGAGCAGCGCGAGCCACAGGCCGAGCGCGAACTTCAAGATGCTCGCGACGAGGGTGTAGAACAGTGTGTTGAAGAGCGACAGGCGTGCGACGCTGTCGCCGAACAGGAATTCGAAGTTCTCCGTGCCCACCCACTCGCCGGCGCGCCCGACCTTGGCGTCGGTAAAGCCCAGCCAGGTGCCCAGGCCGAGAGGGTAGGTTAGGAAAACGAGCAACAGGAGGCCCGCGGGCAGCATGAACAGCAGCCCGAGGACGTTCCTGTTGTTAAGCCAGCGACTCACTCGATACGTCCCGCTTACACCTTGTAGTAGCGCTCGGCGCGTTTTTGTGCGCGCTCCGCGGCTTCCTTCGGTGTCTTCGAGCCGCTGATGGCTTCGGCCACCATGTTGATAACAATGAAGTCTGCGGCGGCACCCGCCGAGGCGTAGCCGAGCTTGCCGGCATAGCCCGCAGGGCGCAGGTTCTTCACCGCGTCGCGGTATGGCGTGTTTTTCACATCACTCGTCCAGATCGCGGCCTTCGTGTAGTCGGCGAGCGGCGGGGCGGTGTAGCCGCCCGACGCCGTCATCCAGGGCTCGTACTGCTCCTTCTCCATCATGAAGCGCAGGAACTCCTTGGCGGCTTTCGGGTACTTGGTGTGCTTCATGATCATCTGGTTGAAGAAAAGGTGGGACTCGGTGGGCACGCCCACGGGGCCTACGGGGAACGAGGCGTGCTGGACGTCGACCTGCAGCTCCTTGACCTTCGGATCCGTCGCGTTCTTCGTCGCGTAGTAGATCGAGATGCCGTTGTTGGTCACCGAGACCTGGCCGTCGAGGAAGGCCTTGTTGTTGTTCGGGTCGAGCCAGGACAGCGTGCCCGGGATGAAAGTGGCGTAGAGCTCCTTGCCGTACTCGAGCGCCTTGATGGTTTCCGGGCTGTCGATCACGACCTGGTTCTTCTCGTTGACGAGCTTGGCGCCGAAAGCCCAGATCAGCCAGTTGCACCACATGCCGTCGCCGGTCGCGTTGCCGAGGGCCATGCCGCCGGGCGTGCCCTTGGCGTGCAGCGCCTTCATCATTTTCAGGAAGTCGTCCGTGGTCTTCGGAAAGCTGTTAAAGCCGGCCGCCTTCAACATGCTATCGCGGTAGACCATCATCGCGCCGGCCGCGCCGAGCGGGATGGCGATCCACTTCTTGCCGTCGGGGCGGTTGAAGGCCTGCGCGGCCGGGAACCAGCCGCCGTACTTTTTGCCGAGGTATTCGCCCAGGTCGGTGACGTCAAGCAGTTTATCGGGGTAGAGGTTGGCGTCGTCGTTGGTCGACAGGATGATGTCCGGTCCCGCGCCGGTGTTGGCCGCGACCGCCGCCTTGGGGCGCACATCTTCCCAGCCCTCATTGTCGACGCGCACCTCGACGCCGTACTTCGCGCTGAATGCAGCGACGTTTTTCATGTACTGGTCGATGTCACCCTGCACAAAGCGGCTCCAGCGCAGCACGCGCAGCTTCGCGCCCTTCTCGGGCTGGCTGGTCCACTGCTGGGCCTGCGCCTCGTTCATCAAGGCCACCGGAGCGGCCGCCCCGGCGGCGATACCGACGGTGGTTTTCAGAAAATCCCTGCGTTTCATCATGCTCATGTTTTCCTCCTTTGGTGAATTAAGTCTTAGTTTATTAGGCGAGCCTTGCCCCGCTCGCGGGGTCGAAAAGAAACGTCAGCTGCGGTGCCAGGCGGATTGTTTCGCCTGGGTGGAACTCATGGCGCTCGCGTACGACGGCGGTGACGTCCACGCCGGCGAGCTTGCAAAATATCTGGGTGTCGGCGCCGGTGGGCTCGACCACCACCACCTCGACGGGCAGGCCGCTTGCCGACACCGCGAGGTGCTCGGGCCGCACGCCGACGATGACGTCGCGGCCGGCCTCGGCCTTCACCCCGGCGTTCAGCGGAATTTCGATCCCGGGGACAACCGAAATGCCGCCGTTCCCGTTCACCTTGCCCGGAACGAAGTTCATTGCCGGTGAGCCGATGAAGCCGGCGACGAACAGGTTTGCCGGGTTGTCGTAAAGGTCCAGCGGCGAGCCGATCTGTTCAACCTTGCCCGCGTTCATGACCACGATCCTGTCGGCCATGGTCATGGCCTCGATCTGGTCGTGTGTGACGTAGACCGAGGTCGTTTTCAGTCGCTGGTGCAGCGCCTTGATCTCGGTGCGCATCGCCACGCGCAGCTTGGCATCCAGGTTGGAGAGCGGTTCGTCGAACAGGAACACCTGCGGTTTCCTGACGATGGCGCGACCCATGGCCACGCGCTGGCGCTGGCCGCCCGAGAGCTGGCGCGGATAGCGCTCCAGGTACTCGTTCAGTCCGAGGATGCCCGCCGCCTCGGCCACCCGCTGCTGCATCTGTTCTTTCGGCGTGCGCGCGAGCTTCAGGCTGAAGGCCATGTTGTCGCGCACGGTCATGTGCGGATACAGGGCATAGTTCTGGAACACCATGGCGATGTCGCGCTCCTTCGGCGCGACATTGTTCACCACGCGCTCGCCGATCAGGATCTCGCCGTCGGAGATTTCCTCGAGTCCGGCGATCATGCGCAGCAGCGTGGACTTGCCGCATCCGGAAGGGCCGACGAGGACGCAGAATTCGCCGTCCTCAATGAGGATATTGACGCCATGCACCACCGGCGTGCTGCCAAAGGACTTGCGTACATCTCTGAGCGTGACTGTGGCCATGCTAGTTTTCCGCACTCCATTCCTTGATATACCGACCGTGGGTTTTTTTCATGTGCTGGCGCATGGCCGTGCGCGCGCCGCGCACATCACGCCTGACGATTGCCGTGACAATTGCCTGGTGCTCGCGCAGCGTCTCGGCGGCCATGCGCGGATATTCGAGCTTGCGTTCGAGGCTGCGGTACAACGGTCCGATGCGCTGGTCCCACAGCGTCTGCACTACAAGCACCAGCGCACTGTTGCCGCTCGCTTCGGCAATCCGGACATGGAACAAGCGGTCGGCCTCAAGTGGGTTGTAGTGCTTTTTGCTTTCCCTGAGCAAGGCCGCGTGGGCCTCGCGGATGGCGCGTATCTGCGACGTACTGGCGTGTTTTGCCGCCAGCGCCGCACATTCGCCTTCAATGAGCCCGCGGGCGCTGATCACTTCAAACGGACCCGAAGCGTCTTCGATCACTTCGCGCCCGCCGCGCTCGCCGGGCTGTGTCACATAGATGCCCGAGCCGACGCGTACGTCCAGCATGCCTTCCACCTCGAGGGCGATCAGCGCCTCGCGCACCGAGGGCCGCGACACACCCAGTTGCTTGGCGAGGGTGCGCTCCGGCGGCAGACGTGAACCGGGCGAGTACTCGCCACCGGCGATCAGCGTATGGATCTGATCGGCGATCTGCCGGTAAAGACGGCGCGGCTCTACGGTTTGCAGCGGCATGGGGGAGGTGTTAAAGCAACCTGCGAGGGGTGGACGCCAGCATAACGAGCGCGTTACACTTTGGTCAAGTGGTCAGACCAATTTAGGTTTTTAGTCCATAGCTGATGGTGCAACGCATCATGCAGACTGGCACCCCTGCTGATTTTTCTGACCCCCATCGCATGACAATCCAACCATAAGGAGCAGGCAATGAGCGGCAGGCTAGAGGGAAAAATTGCTTTCATTACGGCCGCAGCACAAGGCATGGGCCGCGCGGCGGCGGTGGCATTTGCCAAGGAGGGGGCCAGCGTCTGGGCCACCGACATGAACGCCAAATTGCTGGCTGAACTGGAAGGGCTGCATGGCATCAAGACCAGACAGCTCGATGTCACCGATGAAACGGCGATTGCCAAAGTGGCGGCCGAGGTTGGTGACGTGGACGTGTTGTTCAATTGCGCCGGCTGGGTGGCGCACGGCAGCGTACTCGATTGCAAGCCGGCCGACTGGGACAGGAGTTTCGACATCAACGTGCGCTCGATGTTCTACACCGCGCGCGCCTTCCTGCCGGGCATGCTGAAAAAGAAAAAGGGCAGCATCATCAACATGGCCTCGATTGCTTCGAGCATACGCGGCCTGCCCAACCGCGCCGCTTACGGCGCGAGCAAGGCGGCGGTGATCGGCCTGACCAAGTCGATCGCGGCCGATTACGTCAAGCAGGGCGTGCGCTGCAACGCCGTGTGTCCGGGCACCATCGACACGCCGTCGCTGGGTGAGCGCATCAACGCCTTCGCCGACCCGGTGCAGGCGCGCAAGGATTTTATCGATCGCCAGCCGATGGGGCGGCTTGGCACGGTGGAGGACATGGTGCCCTTGTTCATTTACCTGGCGTCGGACGAGTCTTCTTTTGCCAGCGGTGTGGCCTTTTCCGTCGACGGCGGAATGACAATTTAGCGCCAGACCCGCGTCAGGCGGCGTTGCCGGCGGTGGGATGGTTGGCCTGTAAAAGTTATTTTAATACATATGGTTACGTCGAAGCGGCATGATTTGTGAGCGAATTAGCTACAGATTCCGCGGCGCGATTGCTATAATCCTTGGCTGTCCGTGGGAGGCCGAATTCGGAGAAAAATATGAAATTGTGTCGTTATGGCAAGAGTGGTTTCGAAAAACCCGGCATGATCGATGCGCAGGGGCAGTTGCGTGACTTGTCCCACGTCTTGTCGAATATTGACCAGGGAACGCTGTCGCCGGCGGGCCTGGCCAAGCTGAAAAAGATCAAGCCGGAAACCCTGCCCCTGGTAAAAGGCGAGCCGCGGCTTGGCGTGCCTTACACGGGCATTTCCAAATTCATCGCCATCGGCCTGAACTATTCGGACCATGCCAAGGAAGCCGGCATGCCGATTCCCTCCGAGCCGGTGGTGTTCATGAAGGCGACCACCTGCATCTCCGGTCCGAATGACGACATCATCCAGCCGCGCAATTCCACCAAGCTTGACTGGGAAGTGGAGCTGGCCATCGTCATCGGCACCAAGGCGCAATACGTTTCCGAGGAAAAAGCGCTCAATTATGTCGCCGGCTACTGCATCGTCAACGACGTGTCCGAGCGTGCCTTCCAGCTGGTAACCAGCCAGTGGGACAAGGGCAAGAGCAACGACAGCTTCGGTCCGATCGGGCCCTGGCTTGTTACCACCGACGAAATCGCCAATCCGCAGACGCTGGAAATGTGGCTGGATGTCAACGACCAGCGCATGCAGACGGGCAACACGCGCACGATGATTTTTGACTGTGCCAGGATTGTTTCGCACTGCTCCAATTACATGACCTTGATGCCAGGTGACATCATCACCACCGGCACGCCGCCGGGCGTGGGTTTGGGCATGAAACCCGAGCCCAGGTTCCTCAAGCCAGGCGATGTGGTGACCCTGGGCATCCAGGGCCTTGGCGAGCAACGCCAGAAAGTGGTTGTAGCGAAGTAATTTTTCCCGCGATCCGGGGTCAAAGGGGCGAGGCCGCAAGGTTTTGCCCCTTTTTCTTTGGCCGCGGGAAATGCCGCGATCGCGGCAAAGCGCAAGGATGGGATCATGAAGATCATCGTGTTGGGCGCCGGTGTTGTGGGTGTCACCAGTGCCTGGTACCTGGCGGCAGCCGGCCACGAAGTCACGGTCATTGACCGCCAAGGCGCGGCCGGCATGGAAACCAGTTTTGCCAACGGCGCACAGATCTCCGTCAGCCATGCCGAGCCGTGGGCCAACCCGACCGCACCGCTGAAAATCCTGCAATGGCTGGGGCGCGAGGACGCGCCATTGCTGTTTCGTCCGCGCGCCGACCCGGCGCAATGGTTGTGGGGACTGCGTTTCCTGCGCGAATGCCTGCCCTGGCGCACGCATTTCAACACCGAGCAGGCGTTTGCCATTGCGCTTTACAGTCGCGCCATGTTGCAGCAGCTGCGCGCCGAGACCTCTATCGAGTACCAGCAAAACACCCGCGGCATCCTGCACTTTTATACCGAGCAGCGGCTGTTCGAGCGCGCGGCCAAGGAGGCGGCGTTGCTGCGCGCGCGCGGCTTCGACGCGCAGGTGCGCACGCCGGATGAGTGCGTTGCCATCGAACCGGCATTGGGACACGCACGCGACCTGTCGCTGCTCCGCGGCGGCACCTTTACCGCCTCGGATGAGTCCGGCGATGCCCTTGCCTTCACGCAGTCACTGGCGCGCCTGGCGGCTGCCCGCGGTGTGGTATTTCAATGGAACACGGCTGTCCTGCGCCTGCTGCCGGGACGGGAAAAACTCGCCGGGGTGACGGTGCAGACAGGGGACGCACAACAAACACTCAGCGCCGACGCCTATGTGCTTTCCCTGGGCAGTTACTCGCCGTTGCTTGCCGCACCAATCGGCGTGCCCCTGCCGGTCTATCCGGTAAAAGGCTATTCGATCACACTGCCCCTGGCTGAGGGCGAGCTGGCACCGCAGGTCAGCCTGACCGACCACGAGCGTAAAATCGTTTTTTCGCGGCTGGGCAACCGCCTGCGCGTCGCCGGTACGGCCGAACTGAACGGCTACAACACCGAAATCAGCGCGCCGCGCTGCGAGGCGCTGGTCACGCGTACCCGCGAGTTATTTCCAGGTGCCGGGATTGGCGCCGCTCCTGAGCGCTGGACGGGCCTGCGTCCGGCAACGCCCTCAAACCTGCCGTGCATCGGCCGCTCGCGCTATGCCAATTTGTTCCTCAATACAGGCCACGGCACGCTGGGTTGGACCATGGCCTGCGGCTCGGGCAGGGCGCTGGCGGACATCATCGGCGGGCGCAAGCCGCAGGTGGATTTCAATTTTTCCTGAGTGTTGCGCAGCCGGACCAGGCGCCGGTGCCGGCAGGCTATTTGCCGCCGGCCGCCCGACGTTTGCCGACCAGGGTCGGTGAGCTGCGCAGACCGACCGTAAGGTCGCGCACAAAATTGGGCAGGGCAAACACGGCGTGGTGGGTGGCGCTGTTGTAATACTGCAAATGGGCGAGATCGCGGCGCACAATGCGCCTGTCGATCTCCTCGGCGCTCACCTTCACCGGATCGAGCGTGTCGGAGCAAGAGGCCATGGACCACAGTGCGCCATACAGCGGGACGAACATGGCGTAAGGCCGCACGATGGCAAATTCCGCGGCAAGGCGCCGGTAAATGTCTCGCACATGTTCGGGCCGCGACACCGGCGAGCCCATGTGCAGGGTCAGCACGCCGCCCGGGGCCAGCGCGCGTTTGCAGTCGGCGAAAAACGCCGCTTCGTACAAGGCCGCCGCCGGCCCGATCGGGTCGGGCAGGTCGAGCACGATGAGATCGTATTTCTCGGTTGTCTTTGCGATGAACTTGAGACCGTCATCGATGACAAGACGCAGCTTCGGGTTGTCGAACACCCCGTGATGCACTTCTTGCAGATGCTCCTTGGCGACTTCGACGACCCTGGCGTCGAGCTCGACCAGGGTCACCTGCTCGACCGACGGATGCTTGAGCGCTTCTTCGCTCGAGCCGCCGTCGCCGCCGCCGATGATCAGGATGCGTTTTGGCGCGACATGGGCGGTGAGCGCCGGGTGGATCAGGTTCTCGTGGTAATGGAATTCGTCACGCTCGGATGTCATGAAACAGCCGTCGAGGCGGAAAAGCTTTCCGAACTGCGGCGTGTCGTGGATTTCGAGGTGCTGGAATTCGGTCTGACTGTCGGCAACGCGCCCGGAGGAGCGCAGGAAAAAACCGTAATCCTTGTTCAACCACTCGTACATGAATTGTTCGTCGCGCGGCACATCGTGGCTGACGTAATCCTCAGGCGCATACAGCGTCATGAAGGCATCCATCACGGCGCGCGCCTTGAGGCCGTTGTCCTGGCTGAAATTGCAGACGTAGACATCCAGGGTGACGCTGTGGAGTTCCGGCCAGGTGTGGATGGCCAGGTGCGACTCGGCAAGGACCACCGCGCCGGTGACACCGCCGCCGTCGAACTGGTGGAACATGTCGCCAACCACCGTGAGGCCGCCGCGGTTGATGGTGTCGATGCAAAACCGGCGCAGCAGCGCCGAGTCAGTCAGGTAACGCGCACCCCCCCGGCAGCGGTACAGGTTGGCGACAAGATGGAGACCCTTCAATTTGCATAAATCCCCGTAATGATGGCGAGCACCTTACTGCGTCTTGTCGCGTTTTTCATTCTGCGCGACGGCTCTGCGATTGAGATGCGGACATCTCCTGTTTCATTTCTTCGACTACCGCATCGATTAATTTTCGAGCGATGCTTATTTTAGCGGGTAGTCGGGGCAAATCGGAAATATCGAACCATTCGGCGGCGATAATCTCGACGCCGTCCATGGCGATTTCGCCGCTTTCGTAGTCGGCGACAAAGGCGATCATCAGTGAATGCGGGAACGGCCAGGGCTGGCTGGCGAAATAACGCGTGTTGCTTATGTTGATGCCGACCTCCTCAAACACCTCGCGCGCAAGGCATTGCTCCAGCGTCTCGCCCGGTTCGACAAAGCCGGCGAGCGCGCTGTACATGCCTTCGGGGAATCGTGGCGAGCGCGCCAGCAGTATGCGGTCGCCGCGCCGTATCAGCGCCATCACCGCCGGGGCGATGCGCGGGTAGACGGTGAGACGGCAGGCCGGGCACTGTCGCGAGCGCTCGTCGCTGCGCGACACCGTCGGGGTGCCGCAACGGCCGCAATACTGGTGAGTGCGGTCCCAATCGACGATTTGCAGGGCCCTTCCGGCGATGGCGAAGAGTCCGTCGTCAATCTGGCCGAACAAGGCGCGCAAGCCGCTGAATGCCCAGCCCGCGGGCACCGGGGCCTCCGTATGCACCTCGCAGGAGAAACAATGCGTGTCACCCAGCAGGCCCAGGTACTGGCTGCGCAGCGGCGTGAGGCCCAGCGACTCGGGCAGCGAAGGGAGGGCGAAGCCGGCGTCGGCCACCAGCAACTCGGTGTCGCGAAAGACAAACCACATCACCTCGCCCGAGAGCGTCTCGGGCGCGCGAATGCCCGCCACATAAGATTGCGGTGCGGAGAAGGGCATCATGATGCGGTTGCGCGCTGCGAACCGGGTCAGGTTTTCCTGAAGCGCCGGATCAGGCTGGAGGTGTCCCAGCGATTGCCGCCGAGCTGTTGCACGTCGGCGTAGAACTTGTCTACCTGCTCGGTCACCGGCAGCGGCGCGCCAATCTCCTTCGCCTGTTCCATGGCGATGCGCAGGTCCTTTCTCATCCAGTCGACGGCAAAGCCGAACTCGAATTTGTCATCGGCCATGGTCTTGCCGCGGTTTTCCATCTGCCAGGACTGTGCCGCCCCCTTGGAAATCACATCGAGCAGCAGCTTGGCGTCGAGCCCGGCTTTTTGCGCAAAATTGATGCCCTCGGACAAGGCCTGCACCAGGCCGGCGATACAGATCTGGTTGACCATCTTGGCGAGCTGGCCCGAGCCCGAGGAGCCCATCAGCGTCACCGCCTTGGAAAAATTCATCGCCACCGGTTTGACCGCCTCGAAAGCCGCGGCGTCGCCGCCGACCATGACCGTCAGTGCGCCGTTTTCCGCCCCGGCCTGGCCGCCGGAAACCGGTGCGTCGAGGAACTTGAAGCCGCGCTTGTCGGCTTCGGCGGACAGTTCGCGCGCAATTTTCGCCGAAGCGGTGGTGTGATCAACAATGATCGCGCCCTTGTCGGCGCCGCTGAACACGCCGTCCTTGCCCAGCATGACTTCGCGCAGGTCCGGATCATCGCCGACGCAACAAAATATGATTTGCGCGCCCTTGGCCGCCGCGGCCGGCGTTGCCGCCGTCTTGCCGCCGAATTTGGCCGCCCAGGCATCGGCTTTGGCGCGGGTGCGGTTGAATACGGTTACTTCGTGACCGCCTTTTGCAGCCAGGTGCCCGGCCATGGGAAAACCCATGACGCCCAGTCCGACGAATGCCACTTTTGCCATATAGATCTCCTTGCGTATGTTTGCGCTGCAGGCGGGGTGCGGTGCGGGTTCCGGATAGCCAAAGCCCCGCGTTTGACCGATAATTATAAGTTCTGCCGCACCACACAACGAATAATTTTCCCCGTCACTCCCTCGCCGCCCCCATGACCCATCCTGCTGTTGTGCCCGGAGCTGCGGGCAAAGACCTCGCCAACGCCATTCGAGCCCTGTCCATGGACGCGGTGCAGGCGGCCAATTCCGGCCACCCCGGCATGCCCATGGGCATGGCCGAAATCGCCGTCGCCCTGTGGCAACGCCACTTGCGCCACAACCCGGCCAATCCTGCCTGGCCAGATCGCGATCGTTTCGTGCTGTCCAACGGCCACGGTTCGATGCTGCTCTATTCGCTGCTGCACCTTACCGGCTATGACCTGCCGATGGCCGAATTGCGCAACTTTCGCAAGTTGCACTCCAAGACGCCGGGCCATCCCGAATACGGCATGACGCCCGGCGTTGAAACCACCACCGGCCCGCTCGGCCAGGGCATCGCCAACGCCGTGGGCATGGCGCTGGCGGAAAAACTGCTTGCCGCCGAATACAACCGGCCCGGCTTTGACCTGGTCAATCATTTCACCTACTGCTTTGTCGGCGACGGCTGCCTGATGGAGGGCATCTCGCACGAAGCCTGCTCGCTCGCCGGTACCCTGGCCCTGGGCAAACTCATCGCCTTGTACGACGACAACGGCATTTCAATCGACGGCCAGGTTGCCGGCTGGTTCGCCGATGACACGCCAAAGCGTTTTGAGGCCTATGGCTGGCAGGTCATCCGCAACGTCGACGGCCATGATGTCGATGCCGTCGATGCGGCAATCAAGAAAGCCAAGCGCGAAAAGACGCGTCCGACGCTGATTTGCTGCAAGACCGTCATAGGCAAGGGCTCGCCCAAGCGCGCCGGCACGTCCAAGGCGCACGGCGAGGCGCTCGGTGTCGACGAGGTGGCCGCGACCCGCGCCGCCATCGGCTGGAGCCATGCGCCGTTTGAAATTCCGCAGGCCGTCTACGACGGTTGGAGCGCCAAGGCCAACGGCGCCAAACTCGAGAAAAAATGGCAGCGTGTGGCACGCGCCTACGCCAAGGCGCATCCGGCCGAGGCGGAGGTGTTCAAGCGTCGCGTTGCGGGTGCGTTGCCCGCCGGCTGGCCTGCCGCGGCAGCCGCGTTGATGGAGCAGACCAATGCCAAGGCCGAGACCCTGGCCACGCGCAAGGCGTCACAAAACGCCATCACCGCGCTCGCGCCGCTGCTGCCCGAGATGGTCGGCGGTTCGGCCGACCTTGCCGGCAGCGTGTTCACCAACTGGCCCGGCGCGGTGGTGGTGACCCCGGGGTCGATAAACACGGCTGGCGGCAACTTTATCAATTACGGCGTGCGCGAGTTCGCCATGGCGGCGATCGGCAACGGCCTTACCCTGCATGGCGCTTTCCTGCCGCAGGCGGGAACTTTCCTCACCTTTGCCGACTATTCGCGCAACGCGCTGCGCATGGCGGCGCTGATGAAGATTCGCAATATTTTCGTCTTCACCCACGATTCCATCGGCCTTGGCGAAGACGGCCCGACCCACCAGTCGGTGGAGCACGCGGCCAGCCTGCGCCTGATCCCCGGCATGGATGTGTGGCGGCCTTGCGACACGGTGGAGACCGCCGCAGCCTGGATTGCCGCCGTCGAGCGGCGCGACGGTCCGAGTTGCCTGCTGTTCACGCGCCAGAACGTGCCTTTCCAGCAGCGTGATGCCGCGGCCATCGACAACATCCGCCGCGGCGGCTACGTGCTGTCCGATGCGAGTGCACCGCGCGCCGTCATCATCGGCACCGGTTCCGAGTTGCAGTTGGCCATGGCGGCAAAGGAAAAACTCGCCGCCGAGGGTATCGCAGTGCGCGTGGTTTCCATGCCCTCGACCAGCCTGTTTGACCGCCAGGATGCGGCCTACCGCGACGCCGTGCTGCCGCGCGGCGTGCCGCGTGTTTCGGTCGAAGCCGGCGTGACCGAAGGCTGGCACAAATATGTCGGGCTCGACGGTGTGGCCATCGGCCTGGATCGCTTTGGCGAATCGGCGCCTGGCGGCGAATTGTTCAAGTATTTCGGTTTCACGCCTGAAAAAGTCGTGAGTGCCGTAAAAAGTGTCATCAAATAGATCAAAAAATAATCCTAAGCATTACCACCAGAGAATCAGTAAAAGGAGTTTTTGCAATGACCATCCGCGTCGCCATCAACGGCTACGGCCGCATCGGCCGAAACATCCTGCGTGCCCATTATGAAAGCGGCAAAAAGCACGACATCCAGATCGTCGCGATCAACGACCTTGG
>Ga0194061_1000671_pt1 | contig 20697 bp, 22 predicted proteins | sample SepL2221m_MetaG_FD_163423 | JGI IMG/M metagenome (GOLD analysis project Ga0194061, IMG submission 163423) | Anoxic zone freshwater microbial communities from boreal shield lake in IISD Experimental Lakes Area, Ontario, Canada - Sep2016-L224-21m | ecosystem: Environmental > Aquatic > Freshwater >... | reverse complement strand
GCATCGACCGCCACCTTCAGTGCCCCGGTCAGTGCGCCGCCGAATCCGGTAAGGCCGATACCCTCGACGCCCTCGTCGGTAAACAGCGTGAGCGTGACGAAATTGCGCAGCGCACCGTGCACCGCAGGGCCGTCGGCCAGCGGTTCGTCGGCGGGCAGGCGCACGATGTGCGACTCAAAACGGGTGATTTTCATGTTTGATCCTTGTGCTTGCGCCCAAATGCAAAGTCAATCAGGCTCCCAATCGTCATTCCCGTGAAAACGGGAATCCAGTGACTTTCGACGAACGTCGCTGGATTCCCGCATGCGCGGGAATGACGGCGCTACGATCTGCAATTCCGGCAGCGCCAAGTATAATCACTACTCATTCATCGCATTGAACCCGGACTACCCATGGCACGCATCATCGGCGGCATCGGCACTTCGCATGTCCCCACCATCGCCGGGGCGTTCGACCGCAAGCTGCAGGACAACCCGGACTGGACGCCGCTGTTCAAGGGCTACGAACCGGTGGCCAAGTGGATGGCCGAGAAAAATCCCGACGTGCTGGTGTTTTTCTACAACGACCACGCCTCGACTTTTTTCTTTGACCACTACCCGACCTTTGCCCTGGGCGTCAGCGAGGAGTATCCCATCGCCGACGAGGGCTTCGGCCCACGCAAGATTCCGCCACTCAAGGGCCACGCCGCGCTGTCGCGCCACATCGCCGACGCCCTGGTCACCGATGAATTTGACATCTCGATATTCCAGGGCCTGCCCATAGACCACGGCGTGCATTCGCCGCTGACCATGATGTGGCAAAGCAGCCCCGACTGGCCGGGCCGCATCGTGCCGATAGAGATGAATGTGTTGCAACACCCCATCCCGACGCCCCTCAGGTGCTACAAGCTCGGCCAGGCGGTGCGTCGCGCCATCCTGTCCTGGCCCGAGGACATCAAGGTGGTGATTGTCGGCACCGGCGGGCTGTCGCACCAGATGAACGGCGAGCGCGGCGGCTTCAACAACCCCGAGTGGGACATGAAGTTCCTCGACATGATAGACAACGACGTTGAGTCGCTGGTCAAGATGAAGCACGCCGACTTCATGCGCCTTGGCGGCACCGAGGGCGCCGAAATCATCATGTGGCTGGCGATGCGCGGCGCGCTCTCCCCCACGGTGAAAAAAATCACCCAGAACTATTACCTGCCCATGACCACCGCCATGGCGGTGGCGGTGTTTGAAGAGCAACCCGAAACCCAAGCCACCGGAAGGAAGGCGGCATGAACCCGCAACTCGAAGGCGTCGAAAAACTGCCCGGCACTTACGTGTTCGACCTTGCCACCAGCGCGCGGGCGCTGCGCCTGAACCGCTTTTTGCACGGCATGATCGTGCCGGCCAGGCGCGAGTTGTTCAAAACTGATCCGGAAGCGGCTTACGAACAAGCCGGCCTTTCCGCCGCAGAGCGCGAGATGGTGCGCAAACTCGACTGGCGCGCCATGCTGCAGCATGGCGCGAGCTTTTTTTGCCTGGAAAAACTCGGCAAGGTCACCGACGTGTCCAATCCGATGATGGTCGCCGCTTTTCGCGGCGAGAGCCTCGAGGATTTTCTCAAGACGCGCAACGTGCCCGGCGCGCGCTAGGCATTCCCCGCCAAATTCGAATGAAAACACTGATCAGCTATTTTTCCGTCATTCCCGCGAAAGCGGGAATCCAGTGACTTTCGAAATTAAACCCAACGACGCTGGATCCCCGCGTTCGCGGGGATGACGGCTTAGTCCAGTATTCCTTATGGGCTGGGACTGGGCGATCGTTCTTGCATTGGGCCTTGCCGCCGGCACCATAGGCGGCATTGTCGGCTTTGGCACCTCCATCATCCTGCTGCCGGCGCTGGTGATCGTCTTCGGTCCGCGCGAAGCGGTGCCCATCATGGCCATCACCGCCATTCTTGCCAACCTGTCGCGCGTGGGCGTGTGGTGGCACGACGTGAACTGGAAGATCTGCGCCGCCTACGGCGCCACCGCCATCCCCTTTGCCGGCCTGGGCGCCACCACGTTGCTCAAACTCCCGACCCGCACCATAGAAATCGCCATGGGGGTGTTTTTCCTGCTGATGATTCCCGGACGACGCTGGCTGCAAAACACCGGCTTCAAGATGAAACTGTGGCACTTCCTGCCGGTGGGCGCGGTCATCGGTTTTCTCACCGGCATTGTCGTGTCCACCGGCCCGATCAACACGCCGTTTTTCATCGCCTACGGCCTGGTCAAGGGCGGTTTCCTTGCCACCGAGGCGATGAGTTCGCTCGGCATGTATATCACCAAGTCCCTCGTCTTCCAGAACTTCGGCGCCCTGCCCTGGGACACCGCCGTCAAGGGCCTTATCGTCGGCTCGTCGGTGATGGTCGGCTCCTGGCTGTCCAAGCGTGTCGTGCTGCGCATGGACGCGGCGCATTTCCGGCTGGTGATGGACGCGATGATGCTGGTCGCCGCGCTGACCATGCTGGCGAGCGCCGTTCAGGCAGGCTGACTTTTCCCGCTTACTCCGCCTTCACCCCGGCCGCCGCAATCACCTTCGCCCACTTGGTGATTTCCTCTTCGAGGAATTTGCCGGCCTGCTCGGGGTTGCTGCCCACGCCCTCGATGCCAAGGGCGTCGAAGCGGGTCTTGATCTCCGGTGAATTAACCGCCTTGGCCGTCTCGGCCGACAGGCGCGCGACGATGTCGCGCGGCGTGCCGGCCGGCGCAAGGAACAACACCCAGGTTGAACCCTCGATGGCCGGACCGCCCGCCTCGACGATGGTCGGCACTTCCGGCGCACCGGGCGAACGCTTGGCCGCGAACAAGCCGATCGCCCTGATCTTGCCGCCGCGTACCTGCGGCATCAACGCGCTCGGTGTGTCGGTAAACATCTGGATGTTGCCGCCCATCAAGTCGGCCAGCGCCGGCGCCGTCCCCTTGTACGGCACGTGCACGATGTCGATGCCCGTGACCTGCTTGAACAACTCCTGCGTGAGGTGGGCCGCCGCCCCCACGCCCGAGGATGCAAAAGATATCTTGCCCGGATTGGCCTTGGCGTAGGCGATGAGTTCCTTCGCATCCTTGACCGGCAGGGCGTTGGACACCGTCAGGATCAGCGGGGCGATGCCCACCAGCGACACCGGCGCAAAGCTCTTGACCACATCGTAGGGCAGCCGGCCCGCATACAAGGTGGCGTTGGCCGCATGCGCGCCTATCACCGTCAAGAAGGTATAGCCGTCGGGCGCGGCCTTGGCGGCAAGGTCGGCGCCCAGTATGGAATTGGCGCCCGGCTTGTTCTCGATGACGATGGTCCAGCCGGTCTGCTCCTGCACCTTTTGCACCACCATGCGCGTCGCGCTGTCGGTAATGCCGCCCGGCGGGTAGGGAATGATCCACTTGATCGGCTTGGCCGGCCAGGCGGTTGTCTGCGCCATCAAGGCTGTGGAACACAGCAGAGCAATCACCGCCAAAAACAGTCTGGACATCCGCACCATGCCGCCTCCTTATTCCCGGTTTTTGTACGCTTTCCGTCTACCTGTAATTCTATGCCTAATCTAAAATGGACGGCATGATCAATTCACTGCGCAACTCGGGAAAAATCCAGGCCTTCCTATTCCACCTTGGCATCAGCGCCGGCGTGGTCGGCCTGCTGGTGCTGCTGATGCTGACGCAGTGGTATCCGCAACCCTGGTTCTCGCATGACGGTGGCTGGCACGTGTTCCGGCTGATCCTGCTGGTGGACGTGGTGCTGGGGCCGACGCTGACCCTGGTGGTGTTTCGCCGCGGCAAACCCAAGCTCCAACGCGACCTTTCCATCATCGTCTCGGTGCAGGTGGCGGCGCTCGCCTACGGCGCGGTGCTGATGTTCCTCTACCGCCCGGTCTTTCTGGTCTACGCGGAAAACAATTTTTTCAGCCTGCCCTGGCCGGAGGTCAAGCAAGGCACGCTTGATATCGAACGCATCGAGCCCATGGCCGGGTCACGCGGACCAACCCCGGTCATGCTGAGCCTGCCCAAGGATGCTGCCGCGCGGGCGCGCATCCTCGCCGACACGAACAGGCCCGGTGGCCCGATGCTCACCACCCTGGGCGACTACTACGAGCCCATGACGCCGGAGAACTGGCAAGGCGTGTTCAACCGCGGCGTCAATATCGAGCGCCAGGCCGCCGAGGACCCCGACATCAAGCGCGAGCTCGAGCGCTTTCGCGCCGGCAACAGCCAGCCGCTGGAAACCCTCGCCTTCGTGCCGGCGATCTGCCGCTACGGCGTTATCATGCTGGTGTTTGATCGCAAGACCAACGCGCTGGTGGGCTGGCTGAACTAGATGGCTGCGCCCGCGCATCGCCTGGAAATGGCCATCTGGCAAGGCTTTCCAGCCATCGCCCTGCCAGGAGACGCGTGCAATGACAAGCACTGAAAACCGCCAGCCGGCCATTTTCTTCGGCCACGGCAGCCCCATGGTCACCCTTGGTGACAACCGCTTCACCAAAGCCTGGCGAGACTGGGGCGATGCGCTGCGCCAGCGCGCGACACCGCCGCGCGCCATTGTCTGCGTCTCGGCGCACTGGTACACCCGCGGCACCGCGGTCACAGCGATGACCCGCCCCAAGACCATCCACGACTTCGGCGGCTTTCCGCAGGCGCTGTTTGACATACAGTACCCGGCGCCGGGCGACCCCGCCCTCGCCGCGCGCGTCCGCGAACTGCTCGCGCCGGTGAACGTCATAGCCGATGAACGCGAATGGGGCTTCGATCACGGCACCTGGACGGTGCTGCGCCACGTCTATCCGGAGGCCGATATTCCGGTGATCCAGCTCAGCATTGACGGCACCCAGCCGGCGCGCTTTCACTACGACCTGGCCAAACGCCTCGCCCCCTTGCGCGACGAGGGCGTGCTGGTCACCGGCAGCGGCAATGTCGTGCACAACCTTGGCATGATGAAGCGCAACGATGAGGCGGCCGCCTTTGACTGGGCGCAGCGTTTCAACGGCGTGATCACCACCGCGCTGCAAAAGCGCGACCATGACGTGCTCATCGACCTTGAACGGCAGGGCGAGGATGCGCGCCTGGCGGTGCCCACCGCCGAACACTACCTGCCGCTGCTCTATATCGCCGCGCTGCAGGACGACAAGGATAAAATGACCCTCGCCACCAACGAGATCGTCAACGGGTCGCTCAGCATGCTGAGCGCTACCGTCGACAGCCGCTAAGCTTTTCACTTTTCACCTTTCACTCCTTCACATGAAACTCCTGACGCGCAGCCTGCTGCTCACCCTGGCGCTGTTCATTTGCACCAGCGCAATAGCGCAGTACCCGAACCGGCCGATACGCCTTGTCGTGCCGGCCACCGCCGGTGACGGTTCGGACGTGCTGGCGCGCCTGGTCGGACGCCACCTCGCGGATGCACTGGGCCAGCCCATCGTCATCGAGAACCGCCCCGGGGCCGGCGGCAGCATCGCCGGCGCGGCGGTCGCCACGGCGGCACCCGACGGCTACACGCTGATGCTCGCCAACGGCAGCTCGCACGGCGTCACACCCGGGCTTTACCCGAAACTGCCCTACGACACACTCAAGGATTTTGCCGCGGTCACCATGATCGCCAGTTCGCCCAACCTGCTGGTGGTCAACCCGTCGCTGCCGGCCAGCACCATCGCTGAATTCCTCGCCTATGCGCGCGCCAACCCGGGCAAGGTCAACGTCGCCTCGGCCGGCAACGGCAGCCTGTCACACCTTTCGGTCGAGATGCTCAAGAGCCTGGGCCGCATCGACATCGTCAACGTCGGCTACAAAGGCGCCGCGCCGGCGCTCAACGACCTCGTCGCCGGGCAGGTGGCGGCGATGATCATCAACATTCCTTCTACGCTGCCCCTCGTCAAGGCCGGCAAGCTGCGCGCCCTCGCCGCCACCAGCGCCGGGCGGTCGCAACTGATGCCCGAGCTGCCGACCCTGGCCGAAGCCGGCCTCAGCGGCTACGAGACCCTCGCCTGGTTCGGCCTGGTGGCGCCGGCAAAAACCCCGCCCGAGGTGATAGCCAGGCTGCAAAGTGAAACGGCCAAAGTACTCGCACGCCCTGACGTGCGCGCGCAACTGGCCAACCTGGGCGCCGAACCCTCGGGCAACAGCTCCGAGGCCTTTGCCGCCTTCATGCAGGCCGAAGTGACAAAATACAGCCGCGTCATCCGCGAGGCGGGCATCAAGGTGGAATAAACGGTAGTTTTTGCGTCAATTGCCCCCGTTGTCGTGCACCGATCCTCAAATACCGGTGCGTGCACCATCAAGACGGCGGCGGCGCGGCGGCACAGCATGCTTGCATTCACCTACCCAGAGGAAGGATAAAACGCATGAATATCGCAACCGGTGACATCGACAGCGTCAACCACGTTGGCATCGCGGTTCGCGACCTTGATGCGGTGTGCCAGCTCTATGAGCGCATCGGCTTTACGCTGACGCCGCTCTCCATGCACAAGGGTTCGTTAAATCCCGGTGAAGCGCCCGTACCCTACGGCACCGGCAACCGCTGTGCCATATTCGGCAAGAACTACCTCGAAATCCTCGCCTGGATAGACAAGGACAAATGGGACTTCGGCATGAAGCATTTCTTGTCCCGCCACGAGGGTGCGCATATCATCTGCTTTGGCTGCGGCGATGCCGCCGTGGTGGACAAACGCGTCAGCGGCAACGACATACAGACCTCAGGGGTCATTCCCCTGCAGCGCGATCTCGAAATGCCTGAGGGCACGCGCACCGCCAAGTTCGAATGCGTGCATTTTGGCAAGGGGTTCATGCCCGAGGGCCTGATCCAGGCGGCCCACCACCTGACGCCGCAATACATACACCAAGACCGCTATGTGCATCACCGCAACGGTGTGACAGCGCTCTCCGACGTCTACCTTTCCACCTCGGACCCGGACGCTTTCGAAAGGCGCTATGAGAAACTCACCGGCACCAAGGCGCGGCGCGCCGGCCGTCGGCGCGTGTTCGACCTGCCGCTGGTATCGCGCGTGAGCATCATCGATTGCAAGGACATGGCGGCGGAGTTTCCCGGTTCCACCTTCCCGGCCGAACCCTGTCTTGCCGGCTATGCTTTTGCCGTCGGCGACCTGGCAAAAATGGCCGGCATCCTGACAGAGGCCGGCCTCCCCTTCTACCAGGGCAAGTCCCGCCTCGTCGTCCCCGCCAGGGCGATGTTCGGCGCCACCGTCGTGTTCGAGTCGCCATGAACACAAAAAACTCCCTACCCGAGCTTCGCACCGTCATCCTTGGCTCAGCAGCCGGAAAAGCCGCGGGGCTTCGTATCGCCTACCGCGAAGCCGGTGCCGCCGCCAGTCCTGCGGTCTTCACCATGCACGGCATAGGATCCAACGCCTCCGGCTATCGCAACCAGCTGCGCGACTTGAGCGAGCGTTTCCGCATCATCTCCTGGGACGCGCCCGGATATGGCGGTTCGGACCCCTTCCCCGACAACTCGCCATCGGCCGCCGACTATGCCGATGCGGCGGCCGGACTGCTGGCCGCCCTCGGGGTATCGCGCGCGCATGTGGTGGGCAGTTCGCTCGGTGCTATCTATGGCGCCAAACTGGCGGCGACCCATCCGGCGCTGGTGCGCAGCCTGGTGCTCTCTGCACCCGCCACCGGCTTTGGCTGCCGCGCCAGCGGCGAGGGTGAGGCACACGCCAACGGCCGGATCGCCGACCTTGAACGCCTTGGCGCCAAAGGCCTCGCCGACGAGCGTGCCGCAAAACTGGTTGCACCGGGCTCGCCCGCGGAGGTGCTGCGCGTCGCGCACGAAGTCGTGGCATCAATCAAATTTCCTGGTTACGCCCAGGCCGCGCGCGTTCTTGGCAGCGCGAATATTTTCCTCGATGCCCCGTTGATCAATGCACCCACCCTGGTCCTGGTCGGCGACCTGGACCGCGTGACGTCGCTGGACCTTTGCGCCGGACCGATACATGAGGCTATTGCCGGCAGCCGGCTGGAGGTACTCCAAGGCTGCGCCCACTTGATCAAGATCGAGGCGGCCGACCGCTTCAACGCGCTGGTCTCTGGCTTTTTCGACCAACACCGCAAATGAGCGCTTGAGCATGGCTGCCGCCGCGCCACGCCGCACCCTCGTCAAAGGCGGCTTGCTGCTGGACGCAAATTGCACGGACGGCGTACCGCTCGCCGCGGACATCCTGATCGAGGGTGTCCGTATCGCGGCGATCCTGCCACGGGACCGTGACGGCGGCCGGCACCAAGCGCTCATCGAGGGCGCGCAAATAGTCGATGCCGCCGACCGCCTTGTGACGCCGGGTTTTTTCAACGCGCATTACCACTCGCACGACGTGTTCCTCAAAGGATGGTTCGAACCCTCGCCGCTGGAAATGTGGGTGCTCAACGCCCTGCCGCGCAGTTATGCGCCACGCTCGGTGGAGGAGATCAGGCTGCGCAGCCTGCTTGGCGCGGCCGAATGCGTCCGCTCCGGCATCACCACCATCCAGGACATGGTGACGCTGTTTCCGCTCGATGCGTCCCGCGTCGACGCCGTTTTGTCGGCCTACGACGAACTGGGTGTAAGAGTGGTGCTCGGACTGCAGGTGGCCGACGTCCCCCCCCTCGACACCGTTCCCTACTGGCGCGAAACAATCCCCGCCTCCATGCTCGATCTGCTCAAGGGCTACCCGCTGGACGCCGCCGGTGTGCCCGACCCCCTTGCCGTGATCGAAGCCTTTTGCCTGGGCGGCGGCCGCCACGGCGACAGGGTTAAATGGGCGATTGCACCGTCCAGCCCCGAGCGCTGCACACCGGCACTGCTCGGCCGACTGGCCGCCCTCGCCACCCGCTTCGACCTGCCGGTCTACACCCACATTTATATTTCGCGGGCCGAAGCGCTCAATGCCCGCATGAATTTCGGCGCCCACGGTGGTTCACTGGTCAGCTTTCTTGAATCGGTGGGCCTGCTCAATAACCGGCTTTCCCTGGCGCACGGCGTATGGCTGGACGAGCGCGAAATCGACATGCTCGGGCGCGCCGGCGCCAGCGTCGTGCTCAACACCGTCAGCAACCTCAAGAACAAGAACGGCGCCCCGCCGGTACGCCCGCTGATCGAGGCCGGTGTCAATCTTGCGCTCGGCTGCGATAACTGCAGCTGCACCGACGCGCAGAATATTTTCCAGGCGATGAAAATGACCTCGCTGCTCGCGGCAATCAGCGATCCGCGGCCGGGACCGCCCGGGGCCATGGACATGCTGCGCGCCGCAACCGTCGGAGGCGCACGCACGGCGGGGCTGCACGATGAACTGGGCACCCTGGCGCCGGGCATGAAAGCCGACCTGGTTTTGTTCGACCTCGCCGATCCGGTTTTTGTGCCGTTGAACAACGCCGCGAGGCAACTGGTCTACGGCGAGTGCGGGCGCGCCGTCGAGACGGTCATGATCGACGGCCGCCTCATCATGGAAAAGCGCAGGATCACCAGTATCAGTGAATCCACGCTGCGCAATGCGGTCAACGAGGCAATGGAGAGATTCCGGCCCGAGGCAACGCGCGTGGTGGACAACACCAGAAAACTCGCGCCTTTCCTGCTGCAAGCGGATGAGAAAACCTGGTCGCACGACCTGGGTTTTGGGCGCTATATAGGGCGGCGCTAAAGACCCAGGTAGCGCTCCCGCACCTCAGCGTTACCGAGCAGTTCGTCCGGGGTTCCCTCGTAGACAAAAGCGCCCTTGCTCATGACCAGCACCCTGTCGGCGAGCTTCAACGCAAACGCAACCTGCTGCTCGACCATCACGATGGTGGCACCCTCGCGCTTGAGACCCGTGAAAATTTCACCCAGCTGCTCCACCACCAGCGGTGACAAACCCTCGGAAGGCTCGTCAAGCAGCAACAGCCGCGGGCTGCCCACCAGGGCGCGCGCAACGGCCAGCATCTCCTGTTCACCGCCGGACAACCAGCCGGTGCGCGTGTCCAGCCGCTCCTTGAGGCGCGGGAAAGCGGCGAACACCCGTTCGAAAGTCCAGCTGCGACCCTCGCTGTCAAACCGGCGGGCCTCGGCGCTGATCTCGAGGGTCTCCCTCACCGTCAGTGAGGAAAACATGCGCCGGCCCTGCGGCACCAGAGCCACACCACGGCGGATGATCTGGTAGGTCTTGAGCGGCGCAAGGTTCTCGCCATCGAGATAAATCGCGCCATTGCGCGGCTTCGAAAGCCCGGCGATGGAACGCACCATGGTGGTCTTGCCGACGCCGTTCTTGCCCAGCACCGCGACGCATTCGCCCTTTGCCACGACAAGCGACAGGCCATGCAGCACATGACTGTCGCCGTAGAAAGTGTCAATGCCGCGCAGTTCAAGCATGCCGCGCCCCCTCCATGCGGCCGAAATACATTTCCCGAATGCCGGCGTCGGCCCTGACCTCTGCCGGCGTGGCCTCCATCGCTATGCCGCCACGGTTCATGACACTGACCCGGTCGGCGATGCCAAATGCGACATCCATGTCATGTTCGACAATAAGTACCGTGATGTCACGCGGCAATCCGGCGATAAGAGAGGTCACCATCAGAGTTTCCGCACTCGACAGGCCGGCGGTCGGTTCGTCGAGCAACAGCAACCTCGGTTTGTTCGCCAGCGCCATCACGATCTCCAGCTGCCGCTGGTCGCCATAGGAAAGATGGCGCACGGTCTCCCCCGCCTTGTCGTCCAGTTTCCACACGAAGAGGGTTTCCTCCACGCTTTGCTGCAGGTCGCGATAAGTGAATACGGTGCGGTGCAGACTGAACCTGGCGCGATGACCGGCCTGCACCGCAAGCATGACGTTGTCGCGCAGGCTCAGGTCTGGAAACAGCTTGGTGATCTGGAAGGTGCGCGACAATCCCCGCCGTGCCCGCTCGCGCGAGGGCAGCCGCGTCACGTCCTCGCCAAACAGGCATACACGGCCCGACTGTGGCCTCACCTGGCCGGCTATGAGATTGAAGAGCGTCGTTTTGCCCGCGCCGTTGGGTCCCAGCAGCGCCCGGCGCTCGCCCGCGGGAACGTCAAGTGATACGGCGTCAACCGCGCGCACTCCGCCAAAGTGCACGCTGACCGCTTCGAGCGACAGTGCGCTCACTTGGGCCTTCCTTGCGCTACGGCCTTGCCGCGGCGGCGCGCCACCATGCCCGCAAGCCCATCAGGCGCAAAGACAATGACCGCGACATAAATCGTACCGAGCACAAAGCTCCAGTGCTCGGTGAATGAACTGACGCCGTAGGACAGCAGGACGATGGCAAACGCCCCTATCAGCGGTCCGAAAAAGGTGCCCGCCCCTCCGAGGATGATCATCAGCATGGCCTCCGCCGATACCGTCACGCTGAGGACCTCGGGACTGACATAATTGTTGTTGAACACAAAAAGCACACCGGCCAGCCCGGACAGCGCGCCCGACAGGGTAAAGGCGCACAGCTTGTACAACCAGGTGTTGTAGCCCAGCGCCTCCATACGCTCGGCAGAATCGCGTATGCCGCGCAACACGTAACCGAAGGGCGAACGCTGGATGACAAAAAGTGCCGCCGCAGCCAGCACGAAAATGGCGAGCACAAAGACAAAATAATCCTGCGTCTCGCCCAACTTGAGCGACAGGAACTCGATTCCCGCGCGCTTGATGCCGCGCAAGCCGTCGTCGCCGTTGGTGACGCTGCGCCAGCTGTAGGCGATACCCCAGAGAACCTGCGCCAGCGCCAGCGTGATCATCAGGAAATAAACGCCTATTGTACGAAGCGCGAGCAAGCCGTAGACCAGGGCCAGCACCGCGGCCGAGGCGACACCGACCACCGCACAGGTCCAGAAATCGCGCGAACCGTGAAGAAACCAGACCGCGGCGGCGTAGGCGCCCATGCCGTAAAAAGCAGCATGCCCGAGCGACGGCAGGCCCGTATGCCCGAGCAGAATGTCCAGACTCATCGCGAACAAGGCCCAGATCAGCGCTTCGGTAAGCAGGCCCACCCAGTAGGGGGGGAGGAGACCGCTGGCGACAAGCAGCGCTGCGGCAAAAGCGAGCAACAGGACGATACCGCGGCCGGCAGAAAGCACCCTCATGTCAGGCTTTTCCGAACAAGCCGGTCGGCCGGACGGCCAGCACCGCGGCCATCGGGACAAAAATGGTGAACATGGCAAACTCGGGGAAAAGCGCCTTGCCGAAATTGTCCACCAGCCCGACGAACAGGCTCGCCAGGAAGGCCCCCTTGAGACTGCCAAGCCCGCCGATGACCACCACTGCAAAGGCGAGCATCAGCACCGCAAAGTCGGCGCCCGGATAGACACCAAGAATCGGACTGGCGAGCACGCCGGCCAGTCCGGCCAGCATGGCGCCGAGCGCGAAGACCAGCCACATCACGCGCGGCAAGTTGATGCCTATGCCCTGCACCATCTCATGGTCGTCGACACCGGCGCGCACAATGGCGCCCAGGCGCGTGCGCTCGACGAAATACCACAACAATAAAGCCGCAATCGCGCCTATTACCATGACGGCGACCCGGTAGATCGGGAATACGGCCCCGGGCAGCGCGAGCGAACCCGCCAGCAGCGCGGGTTTATCGAGTGACAGCGGCGCACCGCCCCATATCCACAGCGACGCATCGGAAATCATCAGCAAAAAACCGAAGGTCATCAGCACCTGCCCGAGCTCGTTGTGCTGCACCCGGTCCAGCAACAGCAGTTTGAGCGGCACACTGAACGCCGCGACCACGAGCGGGGCGATCACCATTGCGGCCCAGAATCCGCCAAAATGAGCGGCCACGGTGATCGCGATATAGGCGCCCAGCAGATAAAATGACCCGTGCGCCAGGTTGATGATGCGCATCAGGCCGAATATGAGCGACAGGCCGGCTGCCAGCAGAAAAAGCAGCATCCCGAACGAGACCCCGTTCAGGACCTGGATGAGCCAGAAAGTCATCGAAATCCGGGTCTGGTTTTACCCCCGAACATGGACTGCCGCTTCAATCGATCCACTTGTTCGCCATATCCGTGTACCTGGGCTTGGCGAGGTAGGCCTTGGCGCCCCACGGATAGAACTGCGAAATATTCGTGTACTCGTCAATTACTTTGTTGATGTAGGAACTGCCCTGCTTCTCGGCTTGCAGGATGTAGATCGGCGTGATCGGGTTGTTGTACTCGTCAAAGCGGAACTGACCGCGCGGTGCCTTGAAATTGACCTTTTTCATCGCCGCCACCATGGCCGCCGAATTCTCCACCTTGCCCTTGACCGCATCAATGCCCTCCCTGATGACGCGACCGCCGACATAGGAATACTCGGCATAAGCGGTGGGGATGCGGCGATAGCGTTGCACGTAATTCACCACGAAGGCCTGGTTCTCGGTGTTTTGCAGGGTGCGCGTGTAGTTAAGCGCGGTGACCACGCCGACCACCGCGTCGCCCTGCGCCTGCAGCACCATGTCGTCGGTCAACAGCCCGGAACCGACCAGGGGAATCTTGCCCTTCAGGCCGTATTCGGCATATTGCTTGACGAACCGGATCGCGTCGCCGCCGGCGAAGACAACGCCGATCACGTCAGCGGAGGAAAGATCCAGCGAGGTGAGGAAAGGACCGTAATCGGGCGCGCCGAGCGGCGGATAGACGGTTTTGACGATTTTTCCACCCTGCTCCTTGAAGGTGCGCGCAAATCCGCCGGTCTGCTCGTAACCCATGGCGTAATTGGGTGCGATCACGATCATGCGGCGATAGCCCTTTTTCTTGTACAGCCACTCACCCAGCACATGGCTTTGCTGACTGCCCGATGCGCTGGTGCGGAAAATATTCGGCGCGGCGTCCTGCTGGGTAAGGCCGTCCGCCCCCGACACGGTAATGACCATGGGAATTTTTGCCGCTGCGATGTAATCGCGCAAGGCGTAGGCCACGGAGGAAGAAACGATGCCGGTAATAACGCTCACCCCGTCGCGCTCGATCAGTTTTTTGGCCTTGGCCAGGCCGACCTCGGGCTTGTTGCCGTCGTCTTCAATGATCAGTTCGACCTTCCTGCCGGCGACGGCGTTGCCCTGTTCGGCAAAATACATTTCCAGGCCGTTCTTCACTTCCTCGCCGATGATTGCAAACGGCCCGCTGCCCGGGATGATCACGCCGATCTTGATGGTCTGGGCGCCGGCCGGACCGGCCAACAATGTCAAAAGTGCGAATACCGGTATGGTGATAAGTTCCAGGAAGCGCTTCATGGCGGTCTCCGATGCAAGGTCAATAGGAACGCGGATGGGTCCGCAACGGAACCCATCGCGGAATATTACACGCCTATCGTAGGGCTGCGTCGGGCTGCGGTCTTGATTCTTCGCGCACCGACCCTTGCGTTATACTGCACCGTTGAAGTACAGCCCTAGGGGAGCCTCCTTGGAAACGGTGTTTTCGACCAGCAATATGAGCCTCGGCGAGGGGTTTCACGGCTTTCACCGGGCCATCAGGACGCACTTCATTCCGACCATAGACATCGAGCGCACGGGATCGGGGGATTTCCGCAGCGAAATCCGCCAGCGCATCGGTCCGGGAGTCTCCTTCACCCGCATTTCTTGCGACCCGGTGCTGGTAAGCCGGCGTGCCGAACACGCCGCGCCGGCGGCAAAACGCGCCTACCACCTGCGCGTGCAAATCGCCGGGCAGAGCACCGTTTCGCAGTTCGGGCGGTATGCCCTGCTGCAAGAGAACGACTTCACCCTGATCGACCAGAACGCGCCCTACACCATTTCCAATGAGGCGGGCCCGATGCAAAGCATGACCATCGGCCTGGACGACACCCTGATCGAGCACCGCCTGGGCGATTGCCGGCGGTACTGCGCGTTGCCTATTGCCGGCGGCAGCGGCGCTGTGCGCATCGCCATGAACCTTATGTCCACCTTGGCAGAAGAAGTCCAGCACCTGAACCGGCTCGAGGTCGAGCACGCGCTATCGGCCGCTATCGCCCTGATCGCCCCGCAATTTGGCCGGCATGGCGCCGGCGCGGAAAACGCCGCCCGCAGGGGGCGCGCCTCGCTTAGACAGGCGATCGAGAACTACATCGAAGCCAATCTGTTCGATCCGGGGCTCTCGCCGCGGGAAATCGCACAGGCGCACAACATTTCCGTGCGCTACGTTTTCAAGCTGTTTGAGTCGGAGGGCCCGAAACTCGCCGCCCTGATCCGCCTCAAACGTCTGCTGCGCTGCCGTGCCGCGCTACTCGACCCGGCGTTTGACGACCAGACCGTGACCGCCATCGCCTTTGACAACGGCTTCAGCGATTCGGCGCACTTCAGCCGCGCCTTTCGCAACGCTTTCGAAACATCGCCCAAGGCCTTCCGGCAGCAACGCGGCTTGTGACACCCGGGCCGTCGCGCCCGGCGACACATCAGCATCCCGGAGCAGGATTATGCCCGGCGCGCGGCTACCACTTGATCGGGCACTTGGCCGCATGCGGATCGCCCAGGTCTTTGGCCACCACGCCGATGTTCTTGTTGGTGATGCGGCCCTTTGCGTCGCGGCCGACGACGCGCAAATACCAGTCCTGGATGGGGAAGTTGTTGCGGTCCCATTTGAAATTGCCGCGCACCGAGACAAAGTGCTTGGCGCGCAGCGCCTTGACCATCGCTTCCTTGTCCCCGATTTTGCCCTTGACGTCTCGTACCGCGGCGTCGATGAGCAGCGCCGTGTCATAGCCCTGCGCCGCATACACCGTGGGCAGGCGGCCATACTCCTTCTCAAAGGCGCTGACGAACTTGCGGTTGGCCTCGTTATCAAGGTCGTGCGACCAGTGCGCCGTATTGAACAAGCCAAGCATGGGTTCGCCCACCGCCTTGATGACATCCTCGTCGGCGCTCACCCCCGCGGTGATGAGCATCGTGTCCTTGGACAATCCCGCGCCGACAAACTGCTTGATGAAATTTACACCCATGCCGCCGGGGAGGAAGTAAAAAACCGCACTGGGTTTGGCGGCGCGGATTTGCGCTATCTCGGCCGAATAATCGATCTGACCGAGCTTTGAATAGACCTCGTCGACGATCCTGCCCTTGTAAAACGATTTGAACCCGTTGATGGCATCGCGCCCGGCCTGGTAGTTGGGTGCCAGCACAAAGACGTCCTTGATGCCGCGCTGGTTCGCCGACAGCCCCGGCGCGCCGTTGTTGACGTCGTTTTGCCATGCGACGTTAAAGAACATGCGGTTGCACTGTTCACCGGCCAGTTGCGATGGCCCGGCGTTGGGGCTGATCAACAGCGTCTTGGACTCCAGAATGGCCGGCGCCACCGCCATAAGGACATTCGAAAAAACAACCCCTGTCACCAGGTCTACATGGTCGCGTTTTATAAAACGCTCGGCGACAAGCTTGCCCTGGTCGGGATTGAGCTGGTCGTCACCGTAGAGCATTTCCACCGGCAATCCGCCGAGCTTGCCATCACGCATTTTGACGGCCAGGTTAAAGGCGTCGCGGATATCGACCCCCAGCGCGGAGTTCGGGCCGGACAGGGTGGACAGGAATCCGATCTTGATTTTGTCGGCGGCAAATGCCGGCTGGACAAGGGCTGTGCACAGCAGGACGGATGTGATCACGCGTTTCATGGCAAAACTCCTCGGGTGACAAACTCAAGACTGGTAAATGGCATTTTCTTCGCCGAAAAAATGGAAGCCGAATCCACCGCCTTGCCGTGTGATGATACCAGCGGTGGGTGCAGGGAAATGCGCCGGCAGGATGGTTACATCGGTCCCGGCGTAACGCTCGAGAAACGCCGTCCGCGTTGCGCGTGAACGATCGGCATCGGCACAAAACCGCGTGCTCCAGTGCGGAAAACGACATTGCAAGGGCGTGTGCAGCACATCGCTCGCCAGCACCGCCCGCTGGTTGCGCGACTCGATGCCCACCGTCACCAGCCCCGGCGTGTGGCCGGGCGCCGGTTGCAGGCGCACCGCACCGTCGATGATATGGTCCGTCTCGACAAGGTCGACCAGGCCTGCCGCCATCACCGGCAGCACGCTGTCCTGCATATAGTCGCCGGTGCGGGAAAGCGTGGCGACACCGGAGCCGTTCCAGTACTCCCACTCGGCACGGGCAAAAAGGTAACGCGCGTTCGGGAACATCGGGATCCACCTGCCGTTTTCTAGGCGCGTGTTCCAGCCGACGTGATCAACGTGCATGTGTGAACACACCACGTAGTCGATGTCTTCGGGGCGGACCCCGGTCTCGGCCAGTCGTGCCGGCCATTCCCAGCGCTGGTTGTCGAAATCGGCCCTAACCCGGCGCTTGCAATCACCTACGCAGGTATCGACGAGGATGATCTTGCCGTTTGCCCGCAGCAAAAAACCCTGGAAGGCCAGGATCAGGCGTTTGCTTGTTGTGTCGTAAAAGCGCGGCGCCAGCCAGGGCAGTTCGGCCGCAATAGCGGCCGGCGTCGCATCCGGGTAGATTTCAAACGGATCGAGAATGGGAAACTCGGACTCCACCAGGCGAAGCACCTCGACGTCGCCAAACCGCAAAGGCGCCGGACCTCCGGTCGTTCCCCGCTTTGGCGCAAGCAATTTGGAATTTGTCGACACCATCAGCTCTCCATTCCTTCAGCGCGCAGACTTGTCATCCAGCGCACGATCCGCCACCAAAATATCCCAAATTGACGCTTTGAGTATGGCATGTTTAATTATCACTTACCGTAGCGCATTTGCATTAATGCCATCAGGACATGACATCGTCAGGAGAAAGCCATGCTGACCCCGATCAATTCTTGTCGACATTGAGCGGCAGTGTGAGGATACACGCTTGGCTGCGTCCACCGCCGGGCATTACCTGCCGCTGCTCTACTTCGCCGCATTGCAAAACGGCGATGAGGCCATACGGCTGGATACCAACGAAGTCGTCAACGGCTCGCTCAGCATGCTGAGCGCCAGCATTGACGGCCGCTATCCCCGCCTGATGCTCCCCCAATGCCGTGCATGTGTTTCGAATATACTGTTTCGATGAAGCGTGTGCCGGCCCGCGCACCCGCATCTCCCGACTGAAATCAATACAGCGCATGCAAGCACCGGATATAGACAGCATCAACCACGTGGGCATGGCGGTGCGCAAGCTTGCCGACACGGCGGCACGCTATGAAGCCATGGGCTTCATGTTGACGCCCTACTCGCCGCATTCGGGCGCGTCCAGGCCGGGCGAGTCGGTGGTGCCGCTCAATTCGGGCAACCGCTGCGTGATGTTCGCGCACAATTACCTCGAGATCCTCGCCAGCGCCGACCCGTCGCAACCGGCGCCCAAGATCAGTAATTTCCTCAAGCGCCACCAGGGGGCGCACGTCATCTGTTTTGGCTCCGAGCAGGTCGAGTCCGTGGACGGCAGGCTCAAGGCGCAGGGCATCGTGACCTCCGACGTGATCCCGCTGCAACGCGAGATCGACACGCCCGAGGGCATGCGCACGGCAAAATTCCAGCGCGTGCAATTTGCCCCCGATGATTCGCCCGAAGGCTACATCCAGGCGGCGCGCCACCTGACGCCGCAATACATCTACCAGCCGCGCTACATCGCGCATGCCAACGCTTGCTCCGAGCTCTCCGACGTCATACTTGTGGCCGCTGACATCGAGCATTTCTCGGAAAAATACCGCCGCTACCTCGGCTTCACTCCGGCCGTCGAGGGCGACGCGCGGGTGTACCGCTTCGCGCTGGCATCCCGGCTCACGTTGGTACATCCGGATCATGCGAGTGCGCTGCTCCCCGGCAGCCTGCTGCCCCCGCTCCCGGGCATCGCCGGCGTTGTTTTCCGCTGCCCCGACCTCGCCGCGCAAGGCCGGCGGCTTGAGCGCGCGGGCTTCACCGTCGCCACGGCTGGCCGCCGCCTTGTCGTGCCGGCCGAGGAAGCGAGCGGCGTTACGGTACTCTTTGAGGCGGCGGCCTGATGCGCCAAACGCCTGCAGCCCAAGCGGCCGCCCAGTCAAATAAAATCAAGATAAAGGTGAATCGATGAAATTCGCACATCTCGCAGGCCTTGTGATTGCGCTCGCCGCCGGGTTTGGCGCGGCTGCCCAGGCCCAGGACTTTCCGGGCAAGCCGGTACGCATGGTCGTGCCCTATCCGCCCGGCGGCGGCGTGGACGGCATGGCGCGCCCGATTGCCGACCGCCTGTCGCGGCTGTGGAACCAGCCGGTGGTGGTGGAAAACAAGCCGGGCGCGAGCACCATCATCGGCTCGGACTTTGTTGCCAAGGCGGCAGCGGACGGACTGACGCTGCTCTTCACCTCGGATTCGAGCATCACCAGCAACCCGCACCTGTACCCGAAAATGCCCTTTGACCCGATCAAGGACCTGGCGCCGGTCACACAACTGATAGACCTCTACCAGATGGTGGTGGCGCATCCCTCCCTTGGCGCGGGCACCATGCAGGAGCTGGTCGCACTCGCCAGGGCCAAGCCGGGCACGCTCAATTATGGGTCCTATGGCAGCGGCAGCCAGCCCAACCTCTTGTTCGAGGCGCTCAAGGCGCAAACCGGCATCAGCATCGCGCACATTCCTTACAAGGGCATCGCGCCGGCATTGACGGCGACCGTCGCGGGCGAAGTGCAACTGACCATGGGCGGCACCGCGACTTCGCGCGGCTACTTTGCAGCCGGCCGCTTAAAGCCGCTCGCCATCGCGCGCGCGCAGCGCCTGCCCGCGCTGCCGGAGGTGCCGACACTGCGCGAATCGGGCTTCCCGGACATCGATCCCAAGCCCTGGTTCGGGCTGTTCGCACCGGCGGGCACGCCGACTGCGATAATCGACAAAATCCAGAAGGACGTGCGCTCTGTCATCACCGAGCCGGAATTCGACCAGCGCGAAATAACCGGCAAAGGCTATGGTGCGGTGGGCAGCACACCGGCCGAATTCACCCAGTTCATCAAGACCGACTTCGAATACAAGGGGCGCCTGATCAAGCTGTCCGGCGCCAAGGCAGAATAAGGAGACCATCATGCTCACAGCCATCAACTTCCCCAAATGGATAGAGGAACACCAGCACCTGCTCAAGCCACCGGTGGGCAACCAGCAGATATGGCTGGACCGCGACTTCATCGTCACCGTGGTCGGCGGACCGAACAAGCGCACTGATTTTCACGACGATCCGTACGAGGAATTCTTTTACCAGTTCAAGGGCAACGCCTTTCTCAACATCATGGAGAACGGCAAGCCCGGGCGCATCGACCTGCCCGAGGGCGCGATGCTGTTGTTGCCGCCGCACGTGCGCCACTCGCCCCAACGGCCCGAGGAGGGCAGCATGTGCATCGTCATCGAGCGCACCCGCCCCGAGGGCGACCTCGACGGCTTTGACTGGTACTGCCTCGAATGCCACAAGCTGATTTACCGCGTCGAGGTGCAACTCAAGAGCATCGTCGCCGACCTGCCGCCGCTGTTTGAGGCGTTTTACGCCAGCAAGGAAAAGCGCACCTGCAAGCACTGCGGCGCGGTTCACCCGGGCAAGGGCTGACGCGTGGCAGGTGACATAGCCGGCATCAAGCATGCCGGTCGTTGCGGCCGAACCGGCCTTCCCCGAATACCTGATCGCGATTCCTGTCCCTGCCACAGCCTGGGAGCGGACTGTCCCATCCTGCCCGGACAAGTCCGCCGCGCCTGCCATTTGGCTGAAAACCCCGTGCACCTGAAACACGTCCTTTGCCAAATCCACCCCAATTCGAATAAGCTTCATGGTGACCTCTCCTCTCTATTGACTGGTTGATACCACTTCCAGTCTGGCACTTTGATGCCGATTAGGTG
>Ga0194061_1000670_pt1 | contig 20701 bp, 16 predicted proteins | sample SepL2221m_MetaG_FD_163423 | JGI IMG/M metagenome (GOLD analysis project Ga0194061, IMG submission 163423) | Anoxic zone freshwater microbial communities from boreal shield lake in IISD Experimental Lakes Area, Ontario, Canada - Sep2016-L224-21m | ecosystem: Environmental > Aquatic > Freshwater >... | reverse complement strand
CAATTCGCAGATAAAAAACCATCCGGCCGAGGGTTTTCGGATTTCGAATTCAAAGCTGACGCGGGCGGTTTCGAGCGGGAATTCTCCGCCGATGCTCGTGGGCTTCAATGCTGTTTCGCCGCCGTCAGCGCTTTCCAAAACATACTTTCCGTCCTGGCTGAGCCAGCTGCCGGAGAGCGCTTCCCAGTCGAGTTGCTGCCGCCAGTTTTTGAAATCGTAGAGATGCAGATTTTTCGAATTCGTGAGCAGGCCGGCGAGCGTGGTGGCGAGAGGCGTGTCGCCCGGGCGTTTCAAGGCTGCCTGCGACGCTTTGCGCGCGTCGTCCTGCCGTCCCAGCACGCTCCAGAGGCAAGCGAGTTCGGCGTAGTGGTCGGACAATTCCAGCGGGTCGAGAAAACTGATGATCTCTTTGGTGTCGAGATTTTTCAGGCTCACCGGCATTTCGATCTGGCCTTTTCCGACGCGCATTTGCGCTTGGAGACCGTTCACGCGTTGCAGCGAACCGTCGATTTTTTTAGCGGCGTAGGACATCAGAATGAGCTCGCCGGTGGCGGCCCGCTTCGCGCGTTCGGATTCGACTTTTTCAAGGAAGCCCATCGTGACGATCAGTTGAAATTGCAGCGTGTCGATGTCGCCGGCCCAGCGCGTTCCGGTCAATTCGCCCATGACGCTTTCGACGGCTGTGCGCGCTTGCGCCAGTTGCCCGCGCGCGACGGCGTCGAGCGCTTTAGCTTTCGCGGTGGCGGCGGCTTGAGCGGTGAGTTCGTCGATGCGTTCGAGCATCTCGCGCGCTTTTTTTCCATACGGCCCGTTAGGGTCGTTCGAAATCAGGTTGGTGCAACGCTGCGCGACGAGGTGAAAATGGCGGGCGATCATGGCGGAGCGCGCTTGGTCGAGCGAGAGATCGAGCGCGGCGTTCGCGACTTTCGTGGTGTCGTCCAATTCGATTCGCGCGCGACGGACGCGGTCATCGTTTTCAAGACCTGCCGGGACGGACGCGAGGAACGATTGCAGCGCGGCTTTTGCTCCCAGCAAATTGCCTCCGCCCAGCGCACGGTCGCGCGCGGCTAGCGCGGATTTCAGTTGGTCGTCCAACGTGACGCGCGGCGTTTCGGGTTTGGTTTCGACGGACTTGGGAGGCTCGGGCACTGGATCGCGTTTGGGCGGAACGGGATCGGCGATCACGACGCGCTCGGGTTCTTTTTGAGGCGCGGTGGCTTTTGCGACGGTCGGAGTTCGGGGCGCAGTGGGCGCAGGCGTCGGGGCGGGTTGAGCTTGCCAGATGATAATCCCGGCCACAGTGGCGACGAGGCCAATCAGCACCACGACCGATACGGTCGATTCAGTCCCAACAGGCATCGACTTTCGAGCGGGCCGGACGATTTTGGCAGGAGGCGTGTTCGGACGAATCGCGGCTGCGACGGCGGCGGGCGACACGTTTTTGGTCGGAGTTTCCGGAAGAAAATCGTCCGGTATGATTGCGTGGACGTCGCTGGAAACAGCAGTGAGCAAAACCTTCGTTTGCTTCAATTTTTCGGGCGAATCGTTTTCGCAATAAATGATCGTGGTCGCGCCGATGGAGATGCGGTCGTTGTGTTTCAGGTCGTGCTTGGTGATCCGGTTGCCGTTGACGAAAACACCGTTGGCGCTGTTCAAATCTTCGACCGTGGCCTGCCCGCGCGCATACTGGACGGTGCAGTGCATGCGCGACGCTTTTTCTTCGGCGAGGTGGATCGAATTGTTGACGTGCCGTCCGATGGAATGGGTGCGTTCCAATTCATATTCGCGGACAGCCAGATTCGGGCCGATGACGATCAACGTGGGCATGACTTTTTTCCGGAGCCTTTTTGGAGCATTCGTCGGGCGATTCAATCGACTTCATTTTAAAAGATGCGAAACAAAAAAGCCGCACCCTTTTTTGTTCAGGCACGGCTTATTTTGAGGGCTTGTAAACGTGCTTTTAATTCACGGTTTTGAGCGCGACTTTGGAACTGATCGGTGGCCAGGTCTGCTTTGGAATTAAGACTTTGTAGACGATGCGCGGAAGCTTGACTTTGAAGTGCGGCTGGTGCGTTTTGCCGGACGGTTTCTCAGGCAAATTGGGTTGCTCGTTCCAGTTCGGTCCAGTGCCGAAAATTTGCGGACGGACGAGCACGGGTTCTTGCGCGCCTGTCGGTGCTATGACCCAGCCGAAACCACCTGATCCGCCTGAACCACCGGGGCCGGGAATTCCAGCTGATCCCGGGACGCGTCCACTGGATCCCGGCAAATGCCAGCTGCCGGGCACAGAGCCGCTTGTCGCGGTTGAGGCGATGCCACCGCTGCTTTGCAGGAACGGACGGCTTTCGCTTCCGCCCACGAACCCTCCGCTGCTTCCCACTCCGACCACGCCGAAGCTGCTGCGCACGCGGGATGATCCCAGCGAATTCACGCTGCGCGATCCGCCCTGGCTGCTGCTCGCGTTCGAATCCATGACGTCTTGAATCACGCCGCTGAGCGCGGCTTCTTCTTCCGGCGTCAAGCGCCAGACGTCGTCGATGCGTTCCGAAACGCCTGCATAAGGCGCACCGAGAATCGACGACACAATCAAACTGATCCACTCGCCATCGGGTGACAACAGCGCCATTTCGAAGACGTATTTTCCGGGCCGCCCGACGTGGATGTACCAGCCACCCGCCGACGGATTAATCTCCATGTCCGCCGCAGATTCCTCGTCCGCGCGGTAGAGCCGCATGACCCACGCGCATGAGTCCACGAAATCGGCTCCGCGTTCTTGGATGAGGCGATCGAGCGTCTTGCCGCTCAACTCCCAATACACGAAGACCCACTCGGGATCGCGGACGAGCGCGACGAGGCGGTCGAGGCCGTAGGTTTCTGGCAGTGGTAAGCCGCGGTCGATGTAAGTTGACGCAAGGGGCGGCGGTTCGACAATCTGTTGAGCAACGAGCGAAGACGTTGTTTTGGTGCCGGAGCTGCCGACAAAGTGCAGCTTTGACAGCGCTTCGATCAAGCCGGCTGACAAGTCTTCTTGAATGCCGTCGGGTTCAAACGTGGCAGCGGGGCGCTTGCGACCGCGAACGGCGCGTTCCGGAAATTCGACCTGAAAACTTTGTACGTCCGCCGGCTCGAGAGTGCTGTTGCTCATGGACATGATTCTTTCGCTTGGTTTCGCGTTTTCAATCTCGCGACACTGTTGCACCGTTTCGACACACGAAAAGCCGCCAATGATATCATTGACCTCATAGCCATTTTCAAGCGGAACTACTATGTACTGCTCGTTAGATGGTTGCGAGGCCCTGAATCGATGGACTTCTCTATAGTAAGGCATAGAAATTCGTGTGCCATATTTTGAACAATGGCCGAATAACTCCATAATACTAACGTGAGGCATAGAAAAAAGTCAGAAATTCCGCATGAATTTGAGTTGAAAACATTGCATGATCATCAAAGCTCGTTATAATGCGCCCTTCATTTTTGGGGTGATGCCGTGGGTATTCCGACAAACTACATCAAGAAGCGCGACCTGCTGCACTCTGAAAAGAGTTCTAAGGAGTCGTTGGCGAAAGTCGGACGCGAGTTCCTCGCGCTCGAACGCTATTCCGACGCCTTGGACTTCTTTGAAAAGGCAAAAGATTTGACCGCGCTGAATGAAATCAAACAGTTGGCGATCAAAAGTGGCGATACCTTCTTACTGTCTCGGCTTGATCGCTTTGATCGGACGCTGGTATCGCGCGATGAATGGAACGCCGCAGCCTTGACAGCGGAAGCATCAGGTCGCGGGAGCATGGCGGATTTTGCGATGAAGCGGTTTGCAGTTTTGGATGCTGCCGCGCAGAAGCCGGTTCTGCTACCAGGAGCCGCGCCGCTGTCAGAGAACTAAAGAGCCGCGCACGTCAGGATGAGGCAGACGATTTTCGCAGGACGAACGACATGACGGAAGTGAAGTCCGTCGAAGTTTAAGACTCGCGCCAATTTCGGCGCGCGCAATGAAACGGAAGAAGAGAGGACTCGAACGACCATGGCAGCCAAGGACAAGAATCGACCGCTGAAGAACCGCCGCAGCAAGCGCGCCAACCACGGCATCAAACCGGGTTGCGGCCAGCCGCGCAGCCAGTTCAAACGCGCACGCCGATAAGACACACGGCGTTTTTACAACGCCATCCGAACAGCCATGTGTCCTGTGACACGTGGCTGTTTCATTTGATCCGCGAGGGTTGCAACTGTGGCCGGAAACAAGCCATCCGCACTCGACCGCGCACGCGCCGACCTGACCGTCGGACGCCCGGACCTTGCACGTGATCGTGTTCACGGCTACCTCGTGACATTAAATCAACGCGGTGAGTATTCTCAGGAAACGTATTCGCTGATGGGCGAAATCTATTTCGCGATGCGCGATTATCCCCGCGCTGGTGCGATGTGGATGTTGACCGAACGCGACGATGCAGACGCGCAGAAAGCCTTCGACGCGTTTGCAAAACGCTATCCCAAAAACAGCGGAAGAGAAGCTGTCAATCCGCGCGCTCCATCCGAATTGTACCCACCGAAAGTTCAAGAACGACTGAAGCAATGGAACTATCGTTACGTCCCGCGCCGCATACGCAAACAAGGCATCAACGCAAACGACGAAGGGGAAGTCACTGGAGTTCGCCCGATTGAGGCCGGCTGTCTGGTGGCCGGTGTAATCCTCTTAGTGATGGCGTGTTTTTATATTTATCTCACGTTCTTTGGACGACGGCACTAGTTCGCTAAACGATCTCCAGATTCACATGCTTGCGCGCGAGGTCGATGTCGATCACGCGGACTTCAACTTTGTCGCCGAGCTGGAAACAACGTCCGCGTTTTCGGCCTTGAATCAAGTGCCGTTCCTCGACGTATTCGTACCAATCGTCCTGCATGTCTTCTTTCCGAACCATCCCTTCGACGAAGCAATCTTGAAGCTGAATCGTGAGACCGAAATCGCGGACGCGTGTGATGATGCCGGGATGGGCCTCGCGCAGATTTCGTCGGAGGAATTGCATCTGCCTGAATTTAACGACTTCATTCTCAGCACCCGCCGCTTCACGCTCGCGACGCGAACAATGATCGGCCATCGAACGAAGCAAATCAACGCGCTTGAAATGCTCGCGATTCTTGTCGCCGCCTGCGCGCCGCTGGCCGGTTTCGGGCAGCGCTGTTTCGCCGGGCTTGAAACGGTCGTCGAGCGCGCGATGAACGAGTAAATCCGGATAGCGGCGGATGGGGCTGGTGAAGTGCAGATAGCGTGAAAAGTTCAACGCGAAATGCGGCAGGCATTCGACTGAATACTTCGCCTGTTTCAAACTCGTCAGCAGCGCGAGGTGAACGGAGTGTCCGATTTCCGGCATCGCTGCTGCGCGGTCAAGGGCGTACTTTAATTTCAAACGGTCGTAGGGCGGCTTGAGCGAAATGCCGAACTCGCGAACGAACTCGGCGAACTTTGCAAGCGCCTCGGGATTGGGTTCTTCGTGAACGCGGAAGAGTCCCGGGATTTCGTTGTCCAACAAATGCTCGGCGACCGCTCGGTTCGCGGCGAGCATCATTTCTTCGATCAATTCATGCGCCCAATGATGCTCGCGTTCCGTCCAGCCTTTGACTTCGCCGCGCTCATCCAAGAGCAGTTTCGTTTCGGGCAGATCGAGATTCAACGACCCGCTGTCGAAGCGCTTTTTGCGAAGCCGTGCGGAAAAGTCGCGCATCTCTTGACACGCTTTGAAAATCTCTGGCGTCCGGACGAGTTCGGGTTTGTTGCCTTCGAGCGCGTCGCGGACTTGATCGTATGTCAAGAACGCTGCCGATCGAATGACGCTGCGCTCGATCTTGCGCTTGAGGACCGTCATGTTTGAGCCGTACGTCATCGAGATCGTTTTGGTCAGACGCAGCTTGCCTTCTTTCAGCGAACACATGTTGTTGCTGAGTTTCGGCGGGAGCATGGGATAGACTTTGCCGGGCAGGTAGACGCTGGTCGCGCGCTCGCGGGCCTCGCGGTCAATCGGGCTGCCTTCTTTGACGTAATACGACACGTCGGCGATGTGGACGAGGAGCGTGAATTTTCCGTCGGGCTCGACACGCAGCGCGACGGCGTCGTCGTGATCCTTCGCGTCTTCAGGATCAATCGTGAACGTGACGGGATGTTCGTAGAAGACGCGCTGCGCGAGTTCTTCTTCCGGGATGTCATCTGGAATCGCCTCGGCTTCGTCGAGCGCGTCTTCTGGGAATTCCAGTTTCACATGGAAGTTTTCGAGGATCGCGGCGATGTCCGCTTCGGCTTCGCCGGCCTTGCCGTAGATTTTTGTGACGCGCGCAGTGGGTCGGTCACCGGAGCGTTTTGAATCAGAAGACTCGACCAATTCGATCGCAACTTTGTCCTGATCTTTCGCTTCGCCGCGATGTTCGAAGAGGACGTCGAGTTCCGAAAACACGCCGCGTGTGTCGGGGACAACGTGACCGACGACGAGTCCTTCGAGTTTATTCTTCTCACGATTGCGGTGAACCGACGCGGGGAGCGGGCTGGTTTGACGATGCGAAAAATAGGTGCCGACGATGATCGTGTTCGCACGTTCGATGATCTTGACGACGCGACCGGTCGGCTTTGAAAACCCACCGCCGCCCCGGAAAAACTTTCCACGCCGATTTGAATTATGTTGCTCGCGGCGCATCAATTCAACGGCGACGGTATCACCGTTCAACGCAGCCCCGACATCTTCTTGAGCGATGTAGAGATCGTTGCCGGGCGGATCGCTGAGCAGATACGCCATCCCGCCGCGCTTCACATCGATGCGACCGATGCGCACATTTTTGGGAAACGGCTTTTCGACCGGCTTGCGTGGAGTATCGGAATTTGAATCTGCATCTTCGGGCGATTCCTCGTCAGAATCCGCGCGTGAGCCAGTCCCTTTACGCGCAGGTTTTGCACCGCCGAGCGGCAGGCCCCATTTGCCTTTTTTCAACTCGTCAATCGTACCCTCTTCAGCCATTTCGCTGAGCAGGTCTTTGAACGCGAGGTACTCCTCGTCGTCGATGTCAAGTTGCCGCGCCAGCCCGCGCTTGCGCATCGGCATGTAAGAAGGGGAAGCGAGAAGTTCCAGCACCGCAGTTTTCAAGTCGTCGCGTTTCATGCGCATATCATCCGCCGAATGCCGATAAATATCAAGGCGTTGCCGCGGCTGTCCTCTTTTCAACATGATCCACAGAGATTCGTGAAGGGTTGAGTTGCCCACTCGTCTCCATTACATTAGAGGGAACTTTATTGTGGAGATCGTAATGACCCGATTTATTGGACGAGTTGTAGTGGTAAGTTTATGCAGTCTATTTTGTTCGACATTGATATTAAGCGCAGATGCGACGAAGCCAGTTGAGGCTGCTGCAAAAGTGGACGATATTTTGGGCGCGCTGAAAGGCACCGGCGCGAAAGTTATTTTAGTCAACGTGTGGTCGGCTGAATGCACGCCCTGCATCGCTGAAATGCCGACGCTGATGCGCGCGGCGGTGAAATTCAAATCCAACGCGAACGTGGCATTTCTGGGCCTGTGTCTTCCCGGCGAAGAGACGAATTTCAAAATCGCGATCGAAGCTGCGACGAAAATCGTGCAGTCAAAAGTCGTGACATACCGCAACATGCTGTGGACCGGAAAAGGTGAAACGCTGCTCGACCGCTTCAACATCATCGGCACACCCTACATTGTGTTTCTCTCGGGCGATGGCAAAGTGCTCGGCGATTTAGAGTTGCCTGAAGATCAGGTGAAGGCGGGTGACATGATCGAGAAAAGCATCGCCAAAGCGTTGGCCGTTCCGGCCACGTCTGACGCTCCGAAGAAGCTGTAGAAAACTTGCCTTCAAATCACATCAATGCCGCGTGTAACTTCTTCACTCGTGACCACGTGCACGGAACCGAGGCGCGCTTCGTCTGTAAACGGATCGAGTGTACACGGCGCGTTTCGCACGATAATAATCTTCATCGCCGCACCCAAATCGCGAATCGTGTGCGCGAATTTTTGACGCGCAGCATCCCAATCCAAGAAGACGCAAATCACCGCGCCGATGGAGGCGAGGTTCTGGCCCAATTCAGGTTCGATGCGGTCGAAGCCGTCATTCGGCCCGGAATCGACGCAGGCTAAAATGTCGAGAATCTGATCGATGAAAGCCAGATGCCGCCCGGCTTGCAGATGATACAGATCCGGCCCCGCTGCGAGAATATCGACGACGTATTCCTTGCGCGCGAGCCAGTCACTCACGGACGCGCAAACTGAAATCGCGCTTTCAAACGCCTGGCGTTCCACGTCGCTCGGAAATTTTGGCAGCTGTGTATCGAGCACGACCGCGACGCGCAGCAGGTATTCTTCGCGGTACTCGCGGACAATCGGCTTGTTCAAACGCGCAGAGGCGCGCCAATCGATGTCGCGGATGTTGTCGCCCGCTCGGTATTCGCGGTTGCCGACGAATTCGACGGACTCGCCAATCGTCGCCGCGAGCGCAACGCCTCCGGGCTGGTAGCGCCGGGATGATGGCAAGTCGATGCGTTCGAGCGGTTCAAATCGCGGATAGACGATCAAGCGTCGCTGGCGTTCGAAAACGCGATAACTGCGCCACATGCCGAAAGGGAAATCCGTCTCGGCGCGAAATCCATTCATCGAAAACGCGCCGCGATGCGAGCAAATTAATCGTAGGACGACTCGAACGCGCTCACCTTTTTTCAAAACTGGGAGCGGCACGCCGTCGGTTTCGACAGCGTCGATGGATGCCGGAAGTTGTTGGGGCAGCACATGCAGATCGTGTCCGCCGATCCAGCCGAGTTGCTCGATTTCAACTTCCACCGGCATGATCTCGCCCGCGACGACATGTTGAGCGTGTTGGACAGTCAACTTGACGCGCGGCTTGAAGAAGAGCGGCGCGATCAGAGCGAGCGCCCACAGCGCCGAAACATAGCAAAACGGAATGTACGCCTGCATCGTCAGCGAGGTCGATGCGTAAGCGAACAAAAAGACGGTGGGGATGAGCATCCAGCGCCCGGCGGATGTCATGCGCCCGATGAACAAGCGCCACACCCAGCGCCCGCCGAAGCTGCGGAAGAGCGAGTGTCCGCGCGTGTCTTTAGCGGCAGAGAACGACGGCATCTCGACGGTTTGAGACAGCAGACTCGCGTGCTTCTTCGCACGCGGCTCGCGCCGGCGTTCGTGACGTTGGGGAGTTGGAGTGGACGTTGCCAATATGTTCGCCGCCAAGGGAAATCCGGTGTGTCAGAATGCCATCGTGCGGGGGAAAATAAAGGGGAAAACGAAATCAGAATTTCAGAACGCGAGTTTCAAAAAGAAGAATAGTGCTTTGGCGACGTGATCGTTGTAAAGTAAGAGCATGTTGACTGCGACTTCAAACATGACCCTGCTGGACAGGATGGTGATGAGCGTGGAGCGAGTGCGTGAGCGTTTGTTGCGAGCTGCAGGAGCGCTCGACGCGGCGGGAATTCCGTACGCGGTCGTCGGCGGGAACGCGGTGGCTGCGTGGGTCGCAACGGTCGATGAAGCTGCGGTGCGGAACACGCAGGATGTGGATATTTTGCTGCGGCGTTCGGATTTGGACGCAGCGGAAAAAGCGCTCGCCGCGGTGGGTTTCACCCGACGCAATGTACAAGGTATCGAAATTTTCTTGGACGGTCCCGGCGCGAAAATGCGTGACGCGGTTCACGTGGTCTTCGCGGGTGAAAAAGTGCGACAGGAGTACGAAGCCGCTGCGCCGGATATTTTCGAATCCGAGCGCCCCGGTAATTTCAGCGTGATTAAATTGGAAGCGCTCGTTCGGATGAAATTGACGTCGAATCGACGCAAAGACCAAGTCCACATTCAGGACATGCTGGACGTCGGCATGATCGACGCGAGTTGGACGATGCGGTTGGGACCGGTGCTGGGCGCGCGGTTGCAGCATTTGATCGACACGCCGGAAGGGTAATATCCAGGGTCATTTTTCATTCCAGTGACCCACATAAGGACTCAGTATCAGTACGAGTATGGACAAGATCAGGAAGCACACTATTGACATGACGAACATTCCTAACAGCGTATCCGTGACGTCCCGTTTTCGAATTCTCAATTCAAGACCAATGCCTATAGTGAGCAAGAAACTCAGCGCAACCCAAATATCATATAGTAGAGGCACAGGTTCAAATGGATCAAAATGCCAGCCCCTCGACTCCTGAACACCACCTTCGCGGTAGAATTTAGACGGAAAACCTAGTGTGTAAAAGGATGTACCTGGAGCAGTGTCTTGCTTCACGGTATTCGCCCAAATCATCCCGCCCGCAACAAACAGCAGCGCCACAGCCGTGGAGAGATGCAATTGAAAGCGAAACGTGTTCGGCTTCTCATCCATGCAATCGCGAGCCTCGTTGGTGCTACTTCTTCGTCGCAAACAACCGATAAATCGGCCGACCAGCTTTCATGTATTTGATCTCAAAATTCGTCCGACCCAATGGAGCGTCTTCCCAGGGTTCGGGATGTTCGGTCACAGCGAAGAAGCGCTGCAGCAGCGGCAGGATGCTGGAGTAATACTCCTTGTGATCGGTCGCGAAATAGAGCGTTCCGGTTGGGGCGAGCGTGCGCTGCAAATCCGCGCAAAATGAATCCTGAAACAGGCGTCGCTTGAGGTGCTTTTTCTTGGGCCACGGGTCCGGGAAATAAATGTGATATTGGTGGACACTGGAGTCGGTGAAAAAGCGCTTGATCAGATAGGCTGCATCGATGCGGCCGCAGCGGAAATTGGCGGGCTGCTTGCGTGCGGCGCGGTCGCGCATGATGCGGTAGTATTCGCCGCAACGTTCGATGCCCATGCAATTCCAATCGGCGTGATCAGTGGCCATAGTCATGACCGTGCGCCCGCCTCCGCAACCAATTTCAACAACGAGTGGTGCAGTGCGACCGTAGATCGCGGACCAATCAGCGGGCACGGGAAGAACATCGAGCGGCAATTCCCACGCGTGAGTGGCCGTTGGCAGCAAGACGCGACCGAATGGGCCGTCGTCCGGAAGCACCCGACCGACGCCTTCGATTTCTTTTTCGACGAAGTCATCGTCGTCTTCGTTCACGTCGCTTAATGCGCTCACATTACCCCTCACCCCGGCCCTCTCCCGCAAGGGCAGAGGGGGAACTGCCTGAAACTGCATTGAGCCACGCGCTCGCGATCACGCCGTGGCCTGCCACGGTCGGATGACAGCCGTCGGTCGTCCATTTGACTTCCGGCGTCGCCCGGATCGCAGCATGAAGCGCTTCGCGTGCTGGGACGTAAATCGCACTGTATTCGCGCGCCAGTTCTTTTACAGCGTCGCCGTAGTCAACCAACATCTTATTCAAGTCTGAATTCAAGTCTTCGTCGATGGTCGTCGGCGACATCAACACAAAACGCTTGTACCCAGCACGCAACGCCTGGTCGAGCAGCGATCGGTAATTGGCAATATAGTCGGGCAGCGGAACGTACGATTGCCCCATCCATTGCAGCCGCTTGCGCCAGACATCGTTGCAACCGACCATGATCGAGAGCCATTCGGCTTGGAGCCCGACGCAGTCACGCTCCCAGCGTGCGAGCATATCGACAGTGCGGTCACCCGCTACGCCGCGATTCAGAACGTCGATTTTCTTGTCAGGCCAGCGTTGCGACATGAAGCCGCGCAGGATCGAGACATAGCCGTTTCCGAGCTTGCTGCTGCCGTTGATTTCGCGACGACCGCAATCGGTGATGCTGTCGCCTTGGAACAGAATCCAGTCGCCGTTATTGAATGGGCATTTCGACATCACTGAATCCTGTCCGGGCAAAAACAAAAAAGCGTGGCGAAACAATCACGCGTCTCGCCACGCTTGGATTGAACTTAATACGATTTGGTGAGCGTCGTCTGACCCATCAAATACTTATCGACACCGTACGCTGCATTGCGGCCTTCGGCGATGGCCCAGACGATCAAGCTTTGACCGCGTGTCATGTCGCCGGCGGTGAAGACGCCGGGGACGTTGGTCATCTTGTTTTCGTCGGACCAGACACACCACGTGTCGCCGCGTTCAGTGGTCTTCAAGCCGAGTTTCTCGACGATGGCGGGCTTTTCAGGTCCTCGGAAACCCATCGCCAACAGAATCAAATCGGCATCAATCGTGAAGCCAGAATCCGGAACGTCTTCAGGCGTCGGAGGACCACCGGCGAGGTTCGGGAACCATTTGACTTTGACAGCGTGGAGCTTTTTGACGTCGCCGTTATCGCCGGTCAATTTCGTGGTCTTGATGCAGAAATCGCGCGCTTCGCATTCTTCGTGCGCGGAGGACGAGCGCCAGATATTGGCCCATTGCGGCCACGGGTTCGAGGCGGCGCGTTCCGTCGGCGGGCGCGGCATCAATTCGAATTGCTTGATCGACTTCGCGCCCTGACGCACCGCGGTGCCGAGACAATCTGCGCCGGTGTCGCCGCCGCCGATGATCACGACATGCTTGCCCTTAGCGCTGATCTGTTCTTTGACGTCGCCGCCCAAACAAACTTTATTCGATTGCGGGAGGTACTCCATCGCGTAGTACGTGCCCTTCAAGTCGCGGCCGGGAACCTGCAAGTCGCGGCTGAACGTCGAACCGCCGCAGAGGACGATGGCGTCGAAACTCTTGCGCAAATCTTCAATCGGATGCGTCACACCGATGTGGGCGTTGACGACGAACTTCACGCCTTCAGCGGTCATCTGTTCGAGGCGACGGTCGATGACGCGCTTTTCCATTTTGAATTCAGGAATACCGTAGCGCAGCAGCCCACCGATTTTATCGGCGCGTTCGAAGACGGTGACGTCATGGCCGACGCGGACGAGTTGCTGAGCCGCAGCCAAACCAGCGGGGCCGGAACCGACGACAGCGACTTTCTTGCCGGTCTTGTGCGCGGCGGGTTGCGGCTTCACCCAGCCTTCCTGGAAGGCACGGTCGATGATCGTGACTTCGATCTGCTTGATCGTCACGGCGGGTTCGTTGATGCCGAGCACACAGGCCGTTTCGCACGGTGCCGGGCAGAGGCGGCCGGTGAATTCGGGGAAGTTATTCGTCAGATGCAAGCGGTCAATGGCTTCATGCCACTGGTTCTTGAAGACGAGATCGTTCCAATCCGGAATGATGTTGCCGAGCGGGCAGCCGGTGTGGCAGAACGGGACGCCGCAATCCATGCAGCGCGCCGCCTGGGTCTTAAGATGGTCTTCCGGGAAGGGAAGATAGACCTCGTTCCAATCTTTAATGCGCTCGTCCACTGGCCGTCGTTTCGGCAGTTCGCGAGTCGCTTCCATGAATCCTGTCGGCTTGCCCATTAATGTCGCTCCACCATTTCTACTGACTTAAACTCAATTCGAACTGTCTACTTCTTTATTTCGATCTGTGGCACAATAAGTCTGAACCTCGAAAATATGTTAGGAAATAGCTTCGTGACTCGAGCCGTGCATCCGGCTCTAGTCTAGTGTTTACTTATTTACATTTATTCTCCAGCCGCCGCCAGCGTCACTTTCGCCGCTGCTTCGCGCTGGGCCTTCAGCACTTTCTTGAAATCCACAGGCATGACTTTGGCGAACTTCGTTTTGGCGGTATCCCAATGTGCGAGGACTTCCGCTGCCACTGTGCTGCCGGTGTACTTCTTGTGGTTTTCGATCATGGTCTTGATCGTGTCGAAGTCTTCCTTCTCCGCCTTTTCCAACTCGACCATGCCCGTGTTCAGATTCACCGCGAACGTGTTTTCCGGATCGTAGACGTACGCGATGCCGCCGCTCATGCCGGCTGCGAAGTTGCGACCGGTTTTGCCGAGCACCACGACGCGACCGTTGGTCATGTATTCGCAGCCGTGATCGCCGACGCCTTCGACGACCGCTGTCGCGCCGGAATTTCGGACGCAGAAGCGTTCGCCGACCACGCCGCGCAGGTACACTTCACCTGCGGTTGCGCCGTACAGAATCACGTTGCCGGCGATGACGTTGTTCTTCGGATCGAACGGCGCGTTTTTGAACGGTCGGACGATGATCTTCGCGCCGCTCAGGCCCTTGCCGACGTAATCGTTCGAATCGCCTTCGAGTTCAAACGTGATGCCCTTGGGCATGAACGCGCCGAAGCTCTGTCCCGCCGAGCCGTTGAAGCGGATCGTGATCGTGTCGTCCGGCAGGCCGTTGACGCCCTGCTTGCGCGTCAATTCGCTGCCCAGCATCGTGCCGCAGGTGCGGTTGACGTTGCGGATGACCTGATTGAACTCCACCTTCTTACGATTTTCGAGCGCGTCTTTGCACTTCGTGATTAACTCGTTGTCAAGCGCGTGCTGGATGCCGTGATCCTGTTCGACTGACTTGTAGAGCGTCGAACCGGGGCGCGCTTCGGGCTTGTGGAAGATCGACGTGAAGTCGAGACCCTTCGCTTTCCAATGTTCGATGGCCTGCTTCATGTCGAGCAGGTCGCTGCGACCGACCATTTCGTTCAGCGTTTTGAAGCCGAGTTGCGCCATCAATTCGCGGACTTCTTCGGCGATGTAGTTCATGAAGTTGACGACGTGTTCAGGTTCGCCCATGAACTTTTTGCGCAATTCAGGGTTCTGCGTCGCGACACCAACGGGGCACGTGTCGAGATGGCAGACGCGCATCATGATGCAGCCGGACGCCACGAGCGGCGCGGTCGCGAAACCGAATTCTTCGGCTCCGAGCAGCGTCGCAATGACCACGTCGCGGCCCGTCTTCATCTGGCCGTCTGCTTGGACGACGATGCGGCTGCGCAGATCGTTGAGCACCAGCGTCTGCTGGGTTTCAGCGAGGCCGAGTTCCCACGGAATGCCGGCGTGTTTGATCGACGTGAGCGCGGAGGCTCCGGTGCCGCCGTCGTATCCGGCGATCAACACCACGTCGGAGTGCGCTTTACTGACGCCCGCCGCGACGGTGCCGACGCCGACTTCAGCGACGAGCTTCACGCTGATGCGCGCGTGTTTGTTTGAGTTCTTCAGATCGTGGATCAGCTGCGCCAAATCTTCGATCGAGTAAATGTCGTGATGCGGCGGAGGCGAAATCAATCCGACGAACGGCGTCGAGTGACGCGTCTTCGCGATCCACGGATAGACTTTGTGGCCGGGCAACTGGCCACCTTCGCCGGGCTTCGCGCCCTGCGCCATCTTGATCTGCAATTCTTTCGAGTTGACCAGGTACATGCTGGTCACACCGAAGCGCGCGGACGCGACTTGCTTGATCGCGCTGTTGGCCGAATCGCCGTTGGGGCGCGTTTCGAAGCGTTCGTAATCTTCGCCCCCTTCGCCCGTGTTGCTGCGACCACCGATGCGGTTCATCGCAATGGCGAGATTCTCGTGTGCTTCTTTACTGATCGATCCGTAACTCATCGCACCGGTCGCGAAGCGTTTGACGATCTCGCTCACCGGCTCGACGTCGCTCAACGGAATCGGGGTGCGCAACGACGTCTTGATGTCGAACAAGCCACGAATCGTCGCGAGGCGTTTGGACTGGTCGTCCACGCCCTTCGAGTACTCTTTGAACGACTTGTAGCTGCCCGTGCGGACGGCGTGCTGCAATTTGTGGATGGTGTCCGGGTTGAAGAGATGGAATTCACCGTCGCGGCGCCACTGGTATTGGCCACCGATGTCGAGTGAATCGACCGGCACATCGCGATCCGGATACGCGCGCTTGTGGCGTGCGAGCGTTTCCTTCGCGATGATGTCGAAGCCCGCGCCTTCGATGCGCGAGGCTGTGCCGGTGAAGTATTTATCGACGACTTCTTTGTTTAAACCGACCGCTTCGAAAATCTGTGCGCCACGGTAGCTTTGCACCGTGCTGATGCCCATCTTAGACATCACTTTGACGACGCCTTTTTTGACGGCCTTGTTGTAATTCTTGACGGCGGTCTTGTGATCGACTTTCGCTAATGTGCCGTCGCGGATCATGTCGTCGAATGTTTCGAACGCGAGGTACGGATTGATCGCGCCCGCGCCGTAACCGATCAGCAGCGCGAAGTGATGGATTTCGCGCGGTTCGCCGGATTCGATGACGAGGCCGACCTTCGTGCGCAAGCCGTTGCGGACGAGGTGATGATGGACACCAGATGTCGCGAGCAACGCCGGGATCGGCGCGTTGTCTTTGTCAACGCCGCGATCAGACAGAATCACGATCTTGAAACCGTCGGTGATCGCTTTCGCCGCTTTTTCGCAGAGCAATTCGATGGCTTTGCGCAAGCCTTCGCCGCCCGCAGACGCTTCGAAGAGCATCGGGAGCGTGATCGTTTTGTAACCATTCGCTGTGATTTCGCGCAACTTCGCCAACTCGTGGTTATCGAGCACCGGCGTGTGCAGCTTGATCTGCTTGCAGCAGTCCGGGCCGGGGTTGAGGATGTTGCCTTCGGGTCCGATGGTCGTTTGGACGGACGTGACCAACTCTTCACGGATCGCGTCCAACGGCGGATTCGTGACTTGGGCGAAGAGCTGTTTGAAGTACGAATACAGCGGCTGCGGCTTTTCTGAGAGGACCGCCATCGGCGTGTCGGTGCCCATCGAGCCGACGGCTTCTTCGCCGTTGACGGCCATCGGTGACATCAGAATCTTGATGTCTTCAGCCGTGTAGCCGAATGCCTGCTGGCGATGGAAGACCGACGCGTGATCGGATTCCGGAACGTTCTTCGTGTCGGGCTGCGAATCGAGGTCGATCAGGTTGCCCTTGAGCCATTCGCCGTAAGGCTGCGCGGTCGCGATCTTCTGCTTGATTTCAGAATCGTCGATGATGCGGCCTTCGGTCATGTCGATCAGGAACATCTTGCCGGGCTGCAAGCGGCCTTTGAGGACCACGTCTTCGGGCTTGATGTCGGGCAACACGCCGACTTCGCTGGCCATGACGACATCGTCGTCCTTGGTCACGTAGTAGCGCGACGGGCGGAGACCGTTTCGATCCAGCACCGCGCCGATGACACGACCGTCAGTGAATGCGACCGACGCCGGACCGTCCCACGGCTCCATCATGCAGGAGTGGAATTCATAGAAATCTTTCTTCTCCTGGCTCATGCTTTCATGGCCGGACCAGGCTTCGGGGATCAACATCATCATCGCGTGAGGCAGCGAGCGTCCGCACATGACGAGCATTTCGAGGGCGTTGTCGAGGATCGCGGAATCGGAGCCGCCTTCGATGCAGACGGGCATCAATTCGGCCATCTCTTCTTTTGTGAAGAGCGGCGTCTGGAAGAGCGCTTGGCGCGCGCGCATCCAATTCACGTTACCGCGCAACGTGTTGATTTCGCCGTTGTGCGCGAGATAACGGAACGGGTGAGCGAGCGACCACGTCGGGAACGTGTTCGTGCTGAAGCGCTGATGGACCAGCGCGAGCGCGGACTCGACGTCTTTGTCGTACAATTCCGGGAAGAAGTTCATCTGGTCGGCATTCAACATGCCCTTATAGATGATCGTGCGGCACGAACAGCTCGGGACGTAGAAGAAGTTCTTCTCGCGCAAGTCCGAGTTCTTGACCTTCAATTCGGTGCGCTTGCGGATCAGGAAAAGCTTGCGTTCAAACGCGTCGTCGTCTTTGACGTTCGAGCCGCGACCGATGAAGAACTGACGGATGTCGGGTTCCACGTTCTGAGCGCTAGGACCGATGTCGCCGTTGTATTGTGGGAGGTTGCGCCAGCCGATGACGGACTGGCCTTCCTTGCGGACGGCCTGTTCGAAGAGCATTTGCGCAGCTTCACGCTCTGACGACGTAGGCGGCAGGAAGACGTGGGCGACGCCGTAGTGTCCGGGTTCGGGTAGGTTGACGCCGAGGACGGCCATTTCGCGCTTGAAGAACTTGTGAGGAATCTGCATCAAAATACCGGCACCGTCACCGGTGTTGATTTCACAGCCACAGGCACCGCGGTGCTTAAGGTTGACGAGGATCTGGAGCGCATCTTGGACGATCTTATGCGACTTGCGCCCCTTCATGTTGGCGACGAAACCGACGCCGCATGCATCATGCTCGTTCAAGCCGTCGTAAAGCCCCTGCGCGGAGGGATGCCCGGGATAGTTCATTGTGTTTGCCACCTCTAAAAACAAAGACAATTTAACCCGCTCACCATTCCGATGGAGGTTAAATTTGACCACGACCAAAAAGTATTGACAGAAATAGAGCAAAACCAGTGCCACGTAACGACTTCATGCGGCCGGAGGGTCAGCACTTCCATTTCGAGCCAACTTCCGTATCGGAGGCACTGGATATACAGAACAACAGCGCCGCGTACAACCGACAGGAATAACCTTCGAACGTTAAGCTTTTAGCACACTTAACGATGAATTCTAGCGAATAATCTAATTTATTCGAACAAAAACAAGCACCAAACACAGACTTCACAGTTTTTGCACATGGTCCCGCCAAAATCAGTATCGAACCATGGATTTGAGTGTGTTGAGACATCTATAATGCGAGCAATTAGGTTGAATTGCAACAACAAAATCATGAGGCCAAGAACGTGCTTGGGACGGAGTCGGCGGACTGTCGCAATCCACGGAATTTTTTCGAATAATCCATTCGGCGATTGAGCCGTTTACGTCTATAATGGTCGCGTTGAGACGTTTTAACCCAATTTATGTTTGGAACTGCTTCCATGAGCGATACACCCGTCACACCGTCAACTGAAACACCGACCCTTCCAGTCGCATCCGGCACAGCCACTGTGGATGAGATGCGCGAGGCGATGAAGGAGATTTTCGATCCGGAAATCCCGATCAACATCGTGGACCTTGGCTTGATTTATAAGCTCGAAGAAACTGAAGGCAAAGTGGCCGTCGAGATGACGCTGACCAGTCCGCATTGCCCGGTCGCCGACCAGCTCAAGGCGCGCGTCAATGAAGTCGTGACGAAGCAAAAAGGCGTGACCGGCGTCACCGTGAACATGGTCTTCGAACCGCCGTGGACGAAAGAAAAGATGACGTTTGAAGGGAAGTTGCAGGCGTCGATGCTGGGTATTATGTAAACAAATCCGGCGCGGAATTCATTCTATGTCACTGATCACGCTCACGACGGACTTTGGCTTGTGCGACTCCTACGTGGGCGTGATGAAGGGCGTGATACTGTCGATTGCGCCGACGGCTCGGATCGTCGATTTGTGCCACGGCATTCCGCCGCAGGATATTGTTGCGGGAGCACTGGCGCTGGATCAGAGCACGTCGTTTTTTCCAGCGGGGACGATCCATGTCGCGGTCGTTGATCCCGGCGTGGGTTCTGCGCGTACAACGGTCATAATCGAAACCGAACGCGCAACCTATATCGGCCCGGACAACGGGCTGTTCGATCTGGTGGTTCAACGCGAACGGTTCAAACATGCGGTTGAATTGAAGTACCCACGCTACCGTCTGCCAGTTGTCAGCGCCACGTTTCACGGTCGCGATATTTTCGCACCTGCCGCCGCGCATCGGTTCAGCGGTGTCCCGATGGATGATTTCGGTCCAGCGATGGACTACTTGCCGAAATTAAAGCTCACGCACCCCCTTCCCCACGGGGAAACGTTACAAGTTCACATTCTGCGCGTGGACCACTTCGGCAACATCGTGACCGACCTGACGCCCTCGGTTTTATCAGCTTGGAATCCAGACACCACGCCATTGACGTTCGAATTCCTCCATTCCAATTTCACCGGCGTAGTTTCAACGACTTACGCGGACGTGCCGGAAGGTGCGCCGGTCGCGTATTTTGGGAGCAGCGGGCGATTGGAAATCGCGATTCGGAATGGCAACGCCGCCGGATTTTTCAAAGCGGCTCGGGGGTTTTCGGTGGCGGTGAAGAAGTGGTAGTAGCGTTGTAGTCATAAAAAAGGGCAACGAAGAAAAGGCCGAATGCAAGCAATAAAATATAGAAGCTGGCTATCAATCCAATCCCAAATGGATCGTTTGACCATGAAAATACTCGTGCCAGCCAGAAGTGTGTCGTGAGTAATAAAGCCAACGTAATCCCAGCCAACACGAGCGCAAAAAAATGACGTCCGACATTGGCCGTCGTTCCAATTGTCGCGCGGACGAGTATCCCGCAAAATACGCAATATATCACAGGACACGCTACAGCACTAAAGTGGGAATTGCTTCGTGATGGTTGGCGAATGACATACATCACAGGAATCAACCACCGCGTCGGTAGATTCACACGAGGATCTAACACAAAAATCATCGACAAGGGCGATATGATAAACATGATCACCGGAATCAAATAAGCAAAAAGAGTCGCGCCCATTTTTAATGAATTCGTCACACGAGCACTCGCGAAAGCGAGCGCGAATGGAAATCCCAATAAACCAAACAAATACAATATTGAATGGTACTCGCTGCCACGATAGTGATACGCAACCGCCTGCGGAAGCAAACTCAACAGCCCCCACATAAAAAATTCCATTCGCGAAGGAGGTTTCACGTTGGCCGCCTTTAGTTCGCCCCGGTGGGGCTAGGGAATCTTTCCGGCTATATACCCAGGCCTACGCCGGAGTACCGGCTCCAACCTGGGCTGTAGAAGGTCGCTCCTTTGGAGCTGAAAAGCAACGGCGTGATTCAATGCGTCAAGACTATCTTGGTACGCACGCACGTCAATAGAACCCTGCCGGAATCGTCTCGCCCACCTCTGCTTTGCATTGCACCGCCCCGCCATTTCAGCTACTATTCGTTTCATGCACGACACCTCGATTGAACACTCCGAACAAGACGTTCGACAACCCGGCTG
>Ga0194061_1000669_pt1 | contig 20748 bp, 17 predicted proteins | sample SepL2221m_MetaG_FD_163423 | JGI IMG/M metagenome (GOLD analysis project Ga0194061, IMG submission 163423) | Anoxic zone freshwater microbial communities from boreal shield lake in IISD Experimental Lakes Area, Ontario, Canada - Sep2016-L224-21m | ecosystem: Environmental > Aquatic > Freshwater >... | reverse complement strand
GTGCGTCCCGCTCATGGCTTGGTGGCTTTGCATGGGAAAACCGTTGTGCCGGTCAAGGTGCTGGGACTCACCGCCGGCCACACCACTCAAGGCCACCGCTTTGAGGCCGCACTTTCGCCAGTGATGATTCTGGATGCAGACAGCTACGCCGACACCTTGCGCAGCGATGGTGCCGTCATTGCCTCGTTTGCCGAGCGCAAGGCTGAAATTGCACGCCAGTTGGCTGCTGCTGCTGTCAAAGTAGGCGGGGGCTGCAAGCCCATCGAAGACGATGCGTTGCTGGACGAGGTTACCGCTCTGGTTGAGCGGCCCAACGTGCTGGTTTGCCAGTTTGAGAAAGAGTTTCTGGATGTGCCGCAGGAGTGTTTGATCCTGACCATGAAGGCCAACCAGAAATACTTCCCGCTGCTGGACGCGACCAACAAGCTGACCAACCAGTTTCTGGTGGTCAGCAACATCTCGCCCCAAGACACCAGTTTTGTGATCGGTGGCAATGAGCGCGTGGTGCGCCCACGTCTGGCTGATGCCAAGTTCTTCTTTGACCAGGACCGCAAGAAGACGCTGGCCTCCCGCGTCGACGGACTGACCAAAGTGGTTTACCACAACAAATTGGGGACGCAGGGCGCGCGCGCGCAGCGCGTAGCAGATATTGCCGCACTCATCGTGGAGCAACTGCGCAAAGCCACGGTGCCCTATACCGTGCAGGCCAAAGACGAGCTGGATGTGCTGGCCAGTAAAGTTAGCCAGGCCGCGCTGCTGTCCAAGACGGACTTGCTGACCGACATGGTGGGCGAATTCCCCGAGTTGCAAGGCATCATGGGGGGCTACTATGCGCGCCACGACGGTCTTCGCGACGGTGTGGCCATTGCGATTGAAGACCACTACAAGCCCCGCTTTGCGGGTGATGCCTTGCCGCGCAACCATACTGGTAGCGTAGTCGCACTGGCCGACAAGCTCGAAACCCTGGTCGGTATGTTTGGCATCGGCAATCTGCCAACGGGTGACAAGGACCCCTTTGCGCTGCGACGCCATGCGCTGGGTGTCATTCGCATTTTGATGGAAGCTGATTTTTCCTTGAATTTGGACACTTTGTTAGGCAATGCGGCCAAGGCGTTTGGCTCCATGCTGGAGCTGTGGCCCGACAAAGAACAAGCCGACTTTGGTGCAAACCAGGTCAAGTTGCAGGACTTTATCTATGACCGCCTGGCAGGTTCCCTGCGCGAGCAGGGGTATAGCGCACAGGAGGTTGACGCCGTTTTGGCCTTGCGCCCGCAGCGCCTGGGCGATGTGCCCAAGCGCATGGCCGCTGTCCGGGCCTTTGCAGCATTGCCCGAGGCCCCGGCGCTGGCCGCTGCCAACAAGCGCATTAGCAACATCCTGAAAAAGGCGCCAGAAGTGGATGCCCATGTGAGCGAAATTCTGTTGCAGGAGCCAGCCGAGAAAGCCCTTTTTGCGGCCATGAAAGTCGTGGCACCCAAGGCGCAGGGCCAGCTGGACGTTGGTGACTACACCGCATCGTTGCAAACACTCGCTGCATTGCGTGCGCCGGTTGACGCCTTCTTTGACGGCGTCATGGTCAATGCTGAAGCGTTGGATTTGCGCCTGAACCGCCAGGGCCTGCTCAAAACCCTGCACGAAGCGATGAACCGTGTAGCCGATTTGTCACGTTTGGCCACTTGATATGAAACTCGTCATCCTCGATCGCGATGGAACCATCAACGAAGACAGCGCTGACTACGTCAAGTCTCCATCAGAGTGGCAGCCCCTGCCGGGTGCGCTGGAGGCCATTGCGCGCCTGAACCACGCCGGTTGGCATGTTGTTGTGGCCACCAATCAGTCGGGGTTGGGTCGGGGGCTGTTTGATGTCGCGTCGCTCAATGCCATGCACGCAAAAATGCACAGCATGCTTGCCGCCGTTGGCGGCCGGGTGGATGCCATTTTTTATTGCCCCCACGCACCAGATGAGGCGTGTCGTTGCCGAAAGCCGGAACCCGGACTGTTCGAACAGATCGGCGAACGCTACGGCCTGGAGTTGCGGGGCGTCCCGGCGGTGGGCGACTCGCCGCGCGATCTGATTGCCGGGGTGGCCGCCGGCTGTGATCCACATCTTGTGCTGACTGGCAAGGCCGCCGCGTTGCGCGGTCGCAACCTGCCGGAAGGCTATCCGGCGAACACCGTGGTTCACCAGGATCTGGTTGCGTTTGCGGAGTATTTGGTTGGGCAGGATCAGCGAGCTTCGCAATAATTTGCCTCAGAGTGCTATTTTAATAATAGCGTTGTGCTGAATAAATACGAGGGCTAAAGGCCTTTTCTCTCATTATGTCTTTCGTTCGTTCCGTTCTGCACATGGTGTGGATGGCACTCACTGTCGTGCCCTACACGCTAGCCATTGTGCTAGGTGCACTGTTTGGGATGGGACGTGCGCGCCGCTATCAGATTGCATCCACCTGGTTGGGTTTGAGTAGTTTGTCGGGTGCCCGTGTGCTACTGGGCATCGAGACGCGCATCACCGGTATGGAGAATCTGCCGGTGGGCGCAGTCACACCCGCTGTGCTGCTGGTCAAACACCAGTCCACTTTTGAGACCTTTGTGATGCCGGCCATCATGCCGCACCCGCTGGCTTATGTGTTCAAGAAGGAACTGCTGTATGTGCCCTTCTTCGGTTGGTCCATTGGCCTCCTGGACATGATCCACATCGATCGCAGTCTGCGCGCACAGTCCTTCAAGAGGGTTGTCGCTCAGGGCAAAGAGCGATTGGCCCAAGGCATCTGGATCATTATGTTTCCCGAGGGTACGCGTGTTGAACGGGGGCAAAAGGGGGTGTACGAAACCAGTGGAACCCGTCTGGCTGTGCAAACGGGTGCGCCGGTTATCCCGATCGCTGTCACGTCAGCCAAGTGCTGGCCACGCAAGGCCTTCATCAAAACACCGGGTATTGTGGATATTTCAATTGGCAAGCCCATTCCCAGCGTAGGTCGTCACCACAAAGAACTGATGCAGGAAGTGGAGGACTGGATCGAAGCCGAAATGCGCCGTCTGGACCCCGAGGCTTACCGCTAGCAGTACAACAGCGCATTGAGAAGCCCGTGCGAGCATTTTTCCAATACACGCTTGATCTATTTGGGTCTCTAGCCCCCGTTGAATCGGCGCCAGTAGCTACTGAAACCGTAGCAACAATTGCACCCGGTGTGACCCACGCTTTGGCCCAGCCACTGCATCAGACTATTGCACCGGCCACGTTTTCGCACCCGCGCGCAAACCGCGAGTTGCGCCTGGGCGATGCGGTGGTGGCTTATCTCTTCGAGCGCGCCAAACGGCGCACCATTGGCTTTGTTGTTGGACCGGATGGTCTGGTGGTTCGAGCGCCCAAGTGGACTCCGGTCTTCGAAGTTGAGGCGGCATTGCGCGAAAAATCACAGTGGATCACGCGCAAGCTGAATGAATCGCGCGAACGTCAGACGCGCCAGTTTGAGGCGCGTATCGAATGGAGCGATGGCGTGGTGATCCCGCTTTTTGGTGAACCGTTGCGCGTGGTGCTGGACCCCGGTCACCGCTTTGGCACGGTGGGTGGGTGCCTTGAAGATGGGGTCGACAACGACGCGGTGCGCGTGTTGCGCGTGGGCCTGCCCTCCAGCGCGACGCCCGAGCAGCTTCGCGACGCCGTGCAAGCCTGGCTGATGCGCCATGCAAGGGAGCACTTCAGGCATCGTCTGGATCATTTTGCACCGCTGCTGCAGGTGCAGTGGCACAAGCTTAGTCTAAGTTCGGCGGGCACCCGCTGGGGAAGTGCCCGCATTGACGGCTCCATCCGGCTGAACTGGCGCTTGATCCATTTTCGACCGGCGGTCATTGACTATGTGGTGGCCCATGAACTGAGCCATCTGCGGGTCATGGACCACAGTGCGCGGTTTTGGGATACGGTACGCAGCGTGGTGCCCGATTATTCCGAACTGCGAGGGCAGCTGAAGGACGACGGCATTCCGAAGTGGTAGCGTGTTTTCCGTAGTGCCACGTATCCCGCTCCCGGGTTGCACCGCTGAAAATTGGGTCGCGTGAGAGCCGGTTTGCGGTCTATAACCCGTGCCTGGTTCACGGCAGATTTTCGGTTCAATTCAGCCGGTTTTCGAGTTGCCAGGAATCTGGCTAATTCGAAGTAGTGCTTCGTAAAAACCGGTATATGCCATGCGCATCGAGCGTGCGCTGCACCTTGCCCGCAAACCACAGGGCATGCAGGTGGGCAATGGACTCGCCCATTGCAAAGGTGGTCTGGTGCATATCCATGTCGCGGCTGAATAACACGGGCAGGATGTCTGCGGCACTACAGGCCCTCTCGGAGCAGGCTTGCATCACCTCGCTCAAGCGGTCTCTGTGGTGATTGTGCAGTTGCTCGATGCGGGTGTGCATGCCGGTAAATGGCTTGCCGTGCGAGGGCAGCACGAGCGTGTCCACGGGCAATGCACGAAATTTGTCAATGGAATCCAGGAACAGTGCCAGCGCGTTGGATTCGGGCTCCTGCTCATAGACACTCACGTTGGTGGAAATGCGCGGCAGCATCATGTCACCGCCAATCAAAATATTCAGCGTTTGGCAGTAAAACGCGATGTGTTCTGGCGCATGGCCATAGCCACTGATGCACTTCCATGAGTGATCGCCAATAACCAGCACATCTCCGTCCATCATGCGCCGGTACTGGGGCGGAACGGAAGGCACTAGCGACGGAAAATACCCGGTACGCGCCTTGATGGCCGCCATCGCCTCGGGGCTGTTGAGTCCGTGCGACGCAAAAAATTCGGCTGCCCGGTCGCCACCAAACCCTGTGGGGCCCAAACAACCCATGCGCGCCACGTGGTAGTCGGTTGCGCTGATCCACAACCGAACATTCCAGCGCTCACACAGCCAGTGCGCCAGTCCAATGTGATCGGGGTGCATGTGCGTCACGATCACCCGCAATATGGGCAGGCTTTCGAGTTCGTTGGCAAAAATGCTTTCCCACTGCGCTTTGGCCTCGTCGCGGTAAATGCAACAGTCAACGACGCTCCATCCCTCTACACCGTCGATGCGGTCACGCAGCAGCCACAGGTTGATGTGGTTCAGTGCAAAGGGCAGTGACATCCGAATCCACTTCACACCCGGCGCCACTTCCAGCGTTCCGCCCGTGGGCGCCAGGGATTCGCCCAGTGGGTAATGGAGTTGCATTTCCAGATCATTCATGGGCGATTCTTTTTATTACATAATTGACGTTTACGTAAACGTCAACAAAACGGGCATTCTAGGCGGCTGCATTCAGTTGCACTGTCTCCCTTGTTCGCACCATCTTCATGAGTATCACCTACAGCATCGGCGATCTGGCACGCGAGTTTGACCTGACCACCCGCGCCATCCGGTTTTACGAAGATCTGGGGCTGCTGGAGCCGCAACGCTGCGGGCCCGGCGGGCGCAGTCGCGTTTACAGCGGGCGCGACCGCACACGATTGAAGCTCACATTGCGGGCCAAACGCCTGGGCCTCTCCTTGACGGAGGCCAAGGAAATTATCGAAATGTATGACAGCCCGCGCGACACCGGGGCGCAGCTGATGAAGTTTCTGGATGTGCTGGCCTTGCACCGCAAACAGTTGGAGTCGCAGATGACCGACCTGCAGGCTAATCTGGACGAGCTCAAGACCCACGAAAAAGAAGCCCGCGCGCTGTTGGCCAAGTCTCTAAAAACTGCCAAGCCGACCAAGGCCTGACGCCAACCAAATCATTTACACAACTCAAGGAGAAATTGATGAACAACCTGCCAGGACTGAATTTTCAACTCGGCGAAGACATTGACGCCCTGCGCGACGCGGTGCGTGATTTTGCCCAAGCCGAAATTGCCCCCCGCGCGGCCGAGATTGATAAAGCCGACCAGTTTCCCATGGACCTCTGGCGCAAGATGGGCGACCTGGGCGTGCTGGGCATCACTGTCGGCGAGGAATACGGCGGCGCCAACATGGGCTATCTGGCCCACATGATTGCCATGGAAGAAATTTCCCGCGCCAGCGCCTCGGTGGGCCTGAGCTACGGCGCGCACAGCAACCTGTGCGTGAACCAGATCAAGCGCAACGGCACCGACGCCCAGCGCGCCAAATACCTGCCCAAGCTGATCAGCGGCGAGCATGTGGGGGCTTTAGCCATGAGTGAGCCCGGCGCCGGCTCAGACGTGCTGAGCATGAAACTCAAAGCCGAGGACAAGGGCGGCTACTATCTGCTCAACGGCAACAAGATGTGGATCACCAATGGCCCGGACGCCGACACGCTGGTGGTCTACGCCAAGAGCGAACCCGAGTTGGGTGCGCGCGGCGTAACGGCTTTCCTCATCGAAAAGGGCATGCCCGGTTTCAGCATTGCCCAAAAGCTCGACAAGCTGGGTATGCGCGGCAGCCATACCGGGGAGCTGGTTTTTAACAATGTTGAAGTGCCGTTGGCCAACGTACTGGGTCAGCTCAACGGTGGCGCCAAGGTGCTGATGAGCGGGCTGGACTACGAGCGTGCCGTGCTGACGGGCGGACCGCTGGGCATCATGCAGTCCGTCATGGACAACGTCATTCCCTACATTCACGACCGCAAGCAGTTTGGCCAAAGCATCGGCGAATTCCAGCTCATCCAGGGCAAGGTCGCCGACATGTACACCGTGCTGCAAGCCGGGCGTTCCTTCGCCTACACCGTGGCCAAGAACCTCGACCTGCTGGGTGTGGAGCACGTGCGCCAGGTGCGCAAGGATTGCGCGTCCGTCATTCTGTGGACGGCAGAGAAAGCCACCTGGATGGCGGGCGAGGGCGTGCAGATTTTTGGTGGTAACGGCTACATCAACGAATACCCGCTGGGCCGCCTTTGGCGGGATGCCAAGCTGTATGAAATTGGCGCGGGCACCAGCGAAATTCGCCGCATGCTGATTGGTCGCGAGCTGTTCGCAGAGACCATGTAGGCGGTTTTAGCGCACTGGCGGCAAGATCTTGTTGTGGGACTGCGCGTGGCTTGCCGTTTGGTAGGCGGCCAGCAGTTGTTGATTCAGTTGCTCCGCCTGCGCTGCCGACAGCCCTGGGGACTGTCCCAGCGGCCGGTCCAGGTTGTGGGATACCCAGCCTGTGCTGCTGATCCAGTCCAGTTCAGTGCCACGCACCCCCAGGCTGCCGCGAGCGTCCATGCGGCTGTCGTCCATCAGTGATCTTCCCATGCCGGCATAGGGCGTTTGCCAGCCGCACAAATCGATCAGGGTAGGCAGAATGTCGAACTGACTGCCAATGCGGGGATCCATGCCCGGTTTAATGCCGGGGCCAACCAGTAATAGCGGGATGTTGTACAGGTTGGGAATGTCACTGGTGTTGTCCACAAACTCGTCCGCATGGTCAGCCACCAGAACAAAAATAGTGTTGTCGTAGTACCCAGCTTGCTTGGCCGCGGCGACAAATTGGCCGAGGGCCCAGTCCGCGTAATACAGCGAGTTCAGGTACAGGTCTTTGTATCGCAGGCCCTTGGAACTTTTGAAACGTTCATCGGGTACCAGCCAGGGCGTGTGGGTGCTGGATGTGAATACAAAACCCAGAAACGGTTTGCGTGCGGCCGCAAACAGTTGGTGTGCGGCCTGGAAAGTATTGTGGTCCCAGGTACCCCACGTCGCTGCGGGCTTTGGCATCGCGTGCAGATTGGCAATGTCTTCTGCGCCACGGTAGGTGCCGAATCCGGAGCGTGCTGATATCGCGTCAAACCGGAGTGACCCACGCTCGCTACTTTGCAGGAAGTACGTTTCGTAGCCTTGCGAGCGCGCCAGTTCCCCCATGAAGCTCTGGCGGTTTTGCTCGATTCCCTCGCCCAGAAATGGCATGCCCGGAAAGGTGGGCTGACTGGCCAGAATGGCCTCAGCCCCCTGGATCGAGCGTTGGCCATTCGCATAGAAACGACTGTACAGCCGCCCGGTGCGCGCCAATGTGTCGAAGTTGGGCGTCGCACCCAGCGGCGTCTCATGTTTTGGCAATCGCAGCGCATCAATATGCTGTGCGCCCCAGCTCTCAAGCATCAGCACGACGACGTTTGGCTTGTTACTGTGGGGTGCGGGCATGTCGCTTCGGTAGAGCGGATAGTCCGCATCACGAAAAAACGTGCTGTTGCCTGCCAGCATGGTCTGCGTGAGTGCGTGCGCTTTTGCCGCTGGCATGAACTCTCGCAGGGCAGGCGGGTCTTCCAGAAATGCGCGGGACATGGCAAAGGCACCGTTCAGCGCCAAATAGCCTTGTGCCGGTGTATTGGAGAAAAAGGCCTCGCCCACGCTGATCGGTTTGCCATCAATCCCGCCACGGGCCACCACCAGCATGCCAAAAAACAAAACGGGCAGGGCCATCAAACGCAGCCAGGGCGACCGGGGGGGGGATGGCAATGCGGTAAAAACTTTGTGCCAGATCCATGCCAGCGCCACTGCACCCACGGAAAACACCGCCAGCGCAAGACCATATTGGCGCAGTGCCACGCCCACCATGGACGCCATGTCGTTGGCCAGGATATTGATTTCTGACCCCACATGACGATGCACATTGCCGAAGTAGATGGCGTCGCCCACCATCATGAAAATAAAGACAAGCAGCGTCAGGTAGATGATCCATTGCCAGGCACGCTGCCAGTAACGGTGGTGGCTCCAGCCAAAGGGCAGCAAGATGAAAATCAGAGGCAGCCCGATCATGACGATGGCCATGGACACGTCAAAGCGCAGTCCTACTAGAAACGCGCTCAAGATCTGGGAGCCGCTCAGGATCTGAAAATCTGCGGGGTAGGCCGAATACAGCCCCAGCCGAGCAACAGTAGCGGGCAACATAAACAGTACCAGCATCAGCAAGGCGCGCCCAAAGGGGCCTGCAACCCCGCTAGGTTTGTGGGAAAAGAGGGTGTTTGGTAAGGTGGGCATGGTAAAAACAGATAGCCCATGAGTCTACCGACCTTCTGGGCGAAGGGTGCTGGCCGCTACAGTGCTACCGCCGGACTCCATTGCTACCACACACCCCATACCGCAAAGAATACATGTCAGAAAAACTAAGCGACCTTTTTGCCCACAACCGCGCATGGGCTGCCGCCATGGAGGCCGAGCGCCCCGGCTTCTTCACCAATCTCAAGGCCCAGCAAAAACCCCGCTATATGTGGATCGGCTGCTCCGACAGTCGAGTGCCCGCCAACCAGATAACAGGGTTGGAGCCGGGGGAAGTGTTTGTGCACCGCAATGTAGCCAACGTCGTGGTGCATTCGGACCTGAACGCCCTGTCCACCATCCAGTTTGCGGTCGAGCGCCTCAAGGTGGCGCATGTCATGGTCGTTGGCCACTACGGCTGCTCGGGCGTGCAAGCCGCGCTGGAGGGCGCGCGCATCGGCCTGGCAGACAACTGGCTGCGCCACATTCAGGACGTGCGCGACCGCCATCGCAATGTGCTGGAACTGTTGCCCGAGCATGGCCGCGCAGACGCACTGTGTGAGTTGAATGTCATCGAGCAAGTGGTCAACGTGGCACAAACCACAGTAATGCAGGATGCTTGGGCTCGGGGCCAGGAGGTCACGCTACACGGCTGGGTTTATGGTGTGCATGATGGGCTGCTGCAAGACCTGCACATGACGGTAGCCGGTGTGGACAATCTGGACGCTCTTTACCGCCAGGCCTTGTCGGGCGTGCGTTTGATGCCACGGCACGAGGCTTTATTGTAAAAAGAGGCTATAGACCCCGTGGAATAAGCGCAAGCAGCTATCAATAATGTAGCGTCTATGTTTTCAGACCGACCCGATTTCCCGGTTGCCTATGACGTTGCCATCAAAGACTTGCTTCAGCAGTTGAAAGCCCGCCAGACCGAATGCGTTGAGCCCACTGGCGCAGCGCCATGGGCAATGCAGGAGCAGGCAGGTTGGAGACTCTGGCACAATTGACGTTTACGTAAACGTCAAGTCAACAGGAGCAACCAGTATGTCGGATTCCATCGTGATCGTCGGCGCAGCCCGCACCCCCATGGGCGCTTTTCAAGGTGATTTTTCCAGCCTCGCGGCGCATGACCTGGGTGGCGCGGCCATACGGGCGGCAGTGCAGCGCTCGGGTGTTAACCCCGAGTTGGTGACGGAAGTATTGTTTGGCAACTGTCTGATGGCGGGCCAAGGCCAGGCGCCTGCGCGCCAGGCTGGCTTCAAGGGCGGGTTGCCCAAGAGCGCTGGGGCTGTCACGTTGTCCAAGATGTGCGGCTCCGCCATGCGCGCGGCCATGTTCGCCAATGACATGCTGATTGCTGGCAGCCATGAGGTGTTGGTGGCGGGCGGCATGGAGAGCATGACCAACGCGCCCTATCTGCTGCCCAAGGCGCGCGGCGGTTACCGTATCGGCCACGACCGCATTTTTGACCACATGATGCTCGACGGTCTGGAAGACGCCTACGAGGCAGGTCGCTCCATGGGCACCTTTGGCGAAGACTGCGCTGCCAAGTACAGCTTCACCCGCGCTGAACAAGACGCTTTTGCCACTGCCAGTGTGCAGCGCGCCAAGGCGGCCACCGAGTCGGGGGCTTTCGCGGCCGAGATCACCCCAGTCACCGTTAAAGGCCGAGGCGGCGAGGTGGTGGTGTCGATTGACGAGGGTCCGGGCAAGGTCAAGCTGGACAAGATTTCGTCCTTGAAGCCCGCGTTTAAAAAAGACGGGACCATCACGGCTGCCAGCAGTTCCAGCATCAATGACGGCGCCGCTGCGTTGGTGATGATGAAGGCGTCCACCGCCGCCAAACTGGGCTGCAAGCCGTTGGCACGGATCGTGGCTCACGCCACCCATGCGCAAGAGCCCGAGTGGTTTGCCACCGCCCCCGTGGGCGCCACCCAAAAAGCCCTGGCCAAGGCCGGTTGGACGGTTGGTGATGTAGACCTGTGGGAAGTCAACGAGGCCTTTGCAGTGGTTCCAATGGCGCTGATGAAAGAATTGAACGTCCCCCACGAGAAGGTCAACGTGAACGGCGGCGCCTGTGCACTGGGCCACCCGATTGGCGCCTCGGGTGCGCGCATCATGGTCACGCTGATGTATGCCCTGCAGGCCCGCGGCCTCAAAAAGGGCCTGGCCACGCTGTGCATTGGCGGTGGCGAGGCGACTGCCGTTGCATTGGAAATGCTATAAAGTTTATAGCTGCTTACGCTTATTTAACGAGGGCTGGAGGCCAAATTGATACTTAGTCAAGACCAGGAAATGGTGCGCGATGCGGTTCGTGCTTTTGCGCAGGCCGAGCTTTGGCCCAACGCTGCAAGGTGGGACAAAGAGCACCACTTTTCCAAAGAAGCCCACCAGGGCTTGGCGGCGCTGGGTGCCTACGGCATCTGCGTGCCCGAAGAGCTGGGTGGTGCTGGGCTGGATTATTTGACGCTCGCCCTGGTTCTGGAAGAAATTGCGGCGGGTGACGGCGGTACCAGTACCGTTATCAGCGTGACCAACTGCCCGGTGAACGCGATATTGATGAAGTTCGGCAACGCTGCGCAGAAGAAGCAGTGGCTCGAACCCCTGGCACAGGGTCAGTTGCTGGGCGCTTTTTGCCTCACCGAGCCGCATGTGGGCAGTGACGCCTCCAGCCTGCGCACTACCGCTGTTCTGGACGGGGACAGCTATGTCATCAACGGCGTCAAGCAGTTCATCACCAGCGGGAAAAACGGCGATGTGGCCATCGTCATTGCGGTGACCGACAAGGGCGCAGGCAAGAAAGGCATGAGCGCCTTTCTGGTGCCCACCAACGCGACGGGTTACGTGGTGGCTCGCATTGAAGACAAACTGGGTCAGCATTCCAGTGACACCGCGCAGATCAACTTTGACAACTGTCGCATCCCGGCTGAAAACCTGATTGGCAAAGAGGGCGAGGGTTATGGCATTGCGCTAGGCGGTTTAGAGGGTGGCCGCATTGGCATTGCGGCGCAAAGCGTAGGCATGGCCCGCAGTGCGCTGGAAGTGGCTGTGGCCTATGCCAAGGACCGTCAGAGTTTTGGTACGGCTATCTTCAATCACCAGGCGGTAGGTTTCAGGCTCGCCGACTGCGCCACGCAACTGGAAGCGGCGCGCCAGCTGATCTGGCATGCCGCCTCGCTGCGGGACGCCGGTCGCCCCTGCCTGAGAGAAGCTGCCATGGCCAAGCTGTTTGCCAGCGAAATGGCAGAAAAAGTGTGCAGCGCCGCTATCCAGACGCTGGGCGGCTATGGTTATGTCAGCGACTTTCCGGTAGAGCGCATCTACCGCGATGTGCGCGTCTGCCAGATTTACGAGGGCACGAGCGACGTGCAGAAAATCATCATTCAGCGTTCGCTGGCAGGGTAGTATCGAGCCCGAAACAGTTGGCCACAGGAGTAACCGATGCCTATTACCAAATCTTCTCGCGACCTCGTTGACGAGGCCATGGAAGAAGTTCGCACCTACACCGTAGCCGAGGTGCTGCCCCGGCTCAATGACCCCAAAACCCTGCTGGTCGACATTCGCGACATCCGTGAGCTGGCGCATGGTGCCGTGGTTGGCGCGTTCCATGCGCCGCGCGGCATGCTGGAGTTTTGGGTGGACCCAGCCTCGCCCTATTACAAACCGATTTTTGGTGACGAGACCAAGGAATACATCCTTTTCTGTGGCGCGGGCTGGCGCAGCGCCCTGTCGGCCAAGGCACTGCAAGACATGGGTATGACCAATGTGGCCCACATTGATGGGGGCTACGCCGAGTGGGTCAAACAGGGGGCGCCGACCGAAACGCTGGAAGCACAAAAAGCCCGCCGCGCGGCCAAGGACTGAGGCCATCTCGATGCTGCAAACCACCACACCCGCCACCGCCTTGAGTGCCTCTTTCGGGCATCTGGCTGAAACCCACATCGTGGAGAACCAGCCACCCGCGCTCAAGGACACCAACCTGTACCAGCAGGACGTGGCTTTGCGCGAAGCCGTGGCGCGCGAAGGTGCTGCCTGGGCCGAGAGTGACCTACAGGCCTTCGGCAAGTTGACCGGCTCTGCGGAAATGATTGAGTTGGGTTTTCAGGCCAACGAGAACAAACCGACGCTCTACACCCACGACAACTATGGCCACCGCGTGGACGAGGTGCGTTTCCACCCTGCGTATCACCAGCTGATGAAAACTTCGCTGGAGCAGGGACTGCACGCTTCCCACTGGCTCAAACCACAGGCGGGCGCCCATGTGGCGCGCGCCGCAAAGTTCTACCTCATGGCCCAGGTGGAAGCCGCCCACGGTTGCCCTGTGACCATGACGTCCGCAGTTGTTCCCGCCTTGTTGCAACAACCGGATCTGGCGGCGCAGTGGCTGCCCAAGATCACCGCCCTGGGCTACGACCACCGCAACATTCCGATGGAGCAAAAAGCGGCCGTCACCGTGGGCATGGCCATGACCGAAAAGCAGGGCGGCTCCGACGTGCGGGCCAACACCGTGCGCGCCCATGCATTGGGTGCAGGTGGGTCTGGGCAAGCGTATGAGCTGGTGGGCCACAAGTATTTTGTGTCGGCCCCCATGTGTGACGCCTTTCTGGTGCTGGCGCAAACGCAAAGTGGCCTGTCCTGCTTCTGGCTGCCGCGCTGGCGTCCGGACGGCAGCAAGAACGCCATGCAGATTCAGCGGCTAAAAAACAAAATGGGCAACGTGGCCAACGCCTCCTGCGAGACCGAGCTGCGCGGCGCCTGGGCGCAAATGGTGGGCCCTGAGGGCCGTGGCGTGGCCACCATTTTGAAGATGGTCACCATGACGCGGTTTGACTGCATGATTGGTTCGAGCAGCGGTATGCGCCAGGCGGTGGCCCAGGCGCTGCACCACTGCAACTACCGCTCAGCTTTTGGCAAGCTGCTGGTTGAGCAGCCTCTGATGCAGAACGTATTGGCCGACCTGGTGATCGAGCACGAAGCCGCGCTGGCGCTGACCATGCGCATTGGCCGCGCGCTGGATGTGGGTGACAGCAGCGAGCATGAAAAAATGCTGGTGCGTGTGGGCACCGCGGTTGGCAAATACTGGATCTGCAAACGCACCCCTGCCCATGCTTATGAGGCGATGGAATGTATAGGCGGCAGTGGCGTGATGGAAGACTGCATCATGCCGCGTCTGTTCCGCGAGTCACCGGTCAACTCCATCTGGGAGGGAAGTGGCAACGTGCAATGCCTGGACATGCTGCGCGCCATGAGTCGCAACCCCGGTTCTGTCGATGCCTATATGGATGAAGTGCAGGCTGGCGCTGGCGCCGACCGGCGGCTGGACCATTACGTCGCCCGCCTGGGTAGCGAACTGGTGGACCTTTCCGCCATCGAATACCGGGCCCGCAGTGTGGTGGAGAAAATGGCGTTGGCCTTGCAGGGCTCACTGCTGGTGCGTTACGGCAATCCGGCTGTGGCCGACGCGTTTTGCGCTGCGCGCCTGCAGGGTGACACCAGTGGCCTGACCTTTGGCACCTTGCCGCGCGGACTGGACTGCGCCGCCATCATCCAGCGCGCCGCCCCGGCGCTGTAGACCGGGCGCGGCGGCGCACCGTGCGCGTTCAGGCAAATGGCATGATTCCGGAGGTTTTGCAGAAGTACATGGCCTGGTCTGCGACGTCCAGTATGTCTTTCAGGCTTTCGCCGTCTTTGGGGTACCACGCGATGCCAATACTGCCGCCCACGCTGACCGCGTGACCCGAGTCCAGGGCAACTTCCTCACCGAGCATGTCAATCAGCTTCTGACCCAGCGCGGTGATTTGCTCGCGCTCCGAGATGGACTCAATGATCAGCGCAAACTCATCGCCACCCAGACGGGCCACCGTGTCGGAGGCGCGCACGATGGAGACCAGGCGCTGGGCCACCGCGATCAGAACGGTATCGCCGGCCGCGTGACCATAGGTGTCGTTAATGGCCTTGAATTTGTTCAGGTCCACCATCAGTACGGCAAATTGCTTGCGACTGCGCTTGGCGTGCTGCATGGCCAGTTGGAAGCGGTCAACCAACAGCAACCGATTGGCGAGCCCCGTCAGGGGGTCAAAGAAGGCGTGTTTTTTGAGCGACTTTTCTGTCTCGCGCAGTTTCAGTGCGTAACGCTTGTACCGCGTCTTGTCGACAAGTGCCCTGCGCAATCGCATTGCCAGTACGATGGCGGCGATTCCCAGAACGGTAGCCACAGCAGCGAGGATGTAGGCGGTCAATGTGAACTCCCCTGTAGTTCAAATATTCTCCGTTCGCTATTGACTGATCAACCGTTTTTAAACATTCTTTTACAAAGTCGCGCGCGGCGGGTCAGGACCGTATGTCGGGCGCGGGGGTGGTGGTTGGGTGCCGTAAGCGATTCGTTTGTCCCCGCGTCAAGGGCATTCGAGAAGACCGAGCGCTGCAAGCGAATTTGGGGTCGGAGCGCGAATACCCGTTTTAGACGCGGTGCCGCCCGTGAACTTGACGCCTTGCATCCTCCAAAGCGGCCCTCCACTGGCTGGGGCACGCCGTGTGAGGCGTCAGCTATTACGTTAAGGTCCGGCTTGCACCAGCCAGCCTGACAACAAGCCCAGATCCAGAATCGTGCTGTTGCTCAGGGGTCCAAGGTACAACAAATGAGGGGTGTCGCTGTCATTGACCGCCAAGAAATGCCCTCCGGTGTAGGCGCGGTAGCGGTAGCCAGTAATAGTTTGCGAAGATTGGCCTGCGGGTCCAAAAATGGCTGCATAGGTTCTCTCAGCCCAGGCAAACACCTTGTCGGCGTCGGCAACCAGACTGGAGGGTGCTGTGACACTCAAATTCAGCAGACCTTGGCCATTGGCACCCACCACCGAGCCTGGGGTGAAGTACAACGACAAGACCCGACCGGTGCCCCGCTGCCCATAATTGTCTGACCCCCAGCACTGCACAGCGCCGCTGCCGAGCACGGCGCAGGAGTGACCACTTCCCGCCGAGACCGAGGTGGCGTTGCTGATGCCGCTCACGCTCACTGGGCTGCTGTTGGTGTTGCTGTAGCTGCTATTGCCAAGCTGGCCGCTGCCGTTAGATCCCCAGCACTGCACAGCGCCGCTGCTGAGCACGGCGCAGGAGTGAGAACCTGCCACCGAGACCGAAACCGAGGTGGCGTTGCTGATGCCGCTCACACTCACTGGGATGCTGCTGCTGGTTGTGCTGCCATTGCCAAGCTGGCCGTTGCTGTTAGCCCCCCAGCACTGCACGGCGCCGCTGCCGAGCACGGCGCAGGAGTGACCATCACCCGCCGAGACCAAGGTGGCGTTGCTTATGCCGTTCACGCTCACCGGGCTGCTGCTGATGGTTGTGCTGCCATTGCCAAGCTGGCCGCTCCTGTTGTCTCCCCAGCACTGCACAGCGCCGCTGCTGAGCACGGCGCAGGAGTGAGAAACACCCGCCGAAACCATCGGCGTTGCGGCCCAGGCTTGAACACTCAGCATGGTTAGAACCAGAAGCAGCCAATTGACAAGGACGCGGGCAACTATCGGGCGGTGAGTTGTAATCATTTAAAATCTCCCTTTGCGTATTCTTCATGTGACTTTATGGTCACCTTTTTGACAGGTACAGCAGAATATCACACCAAATAGCCTATTCTCAAACAGCCTGGCAACGGATAGCGGCGACAATTGCACATGCCTTCTCATTGAACACCATGAAACATTCGCTCAGCACATTAACTATCGCAAGCATTTTGGCCGCATTAACCGCCTGTTCGGACAAAGCCCCTGACAAAACCGCTTTATCCACTACAGTAACCGGCGCAACACCGGCTGGCAGTGCTGACACGGCTTTTTCGGCCCCGAGCGCCGTGCGGCCCGCATCGATTCCCAACGCATTAAAGGCAACCGATCAATGTTCCATCGACATGGTCAACGATGTTGCTGCCAAAGAGTCCACGGTGATCACCGACAAGGCCAAAGTCAGGTTGCAAGGCTGGGCGGCCGACGCGGTTGCTGGCACAACACCCAAAGAGGTGTACCTGGAACTGGAAGGTCCGACCAAGGCGTATGTGCAGGCGGCAACCAATGTCAGCCGTCCCGACGTCGCCACGCATTTCAACAAACCCGCTCTGGCAAGTTCGGGCTGGAATGCTTTTGCCAACGTCTCAGCGCTTCCGGCAGGATCCTATGTGGCGCGGGTGATTCAGGTAAATGGCGATGGTACGGGTTCACTGTGCGACGCGCACCGCGAGTGGATTCTGAACGCGACCGGAAGTTAACCCCCCCCTGCATCCACCGATTCGCCTCCGGCTTGAATATCCATGTGTACTTCCACGTCTGCGTGATTGATGGGATGTTTGAGGAGTTGGTGGGCAGCCTTTTGAATTCCAGGAACCTGCCGTTCGTGGCCGACTCCTTCCGCCCATTGCTGCCACCGCATAAAGGCTGCTGCTACCCCTCAATCCCCCTTCAACCACGCTCGCAACTCCTGCGGCATTGGACGCGACTTCTGGTTGGGAAAATCAAGCCACACCATGGTTTCACCGCCGTTGGCATAAACGGTATCGCCGCCATCGGTGCGCCGCAACTCGTGGTACAGGTCGAATGATGACCGGCCGATGGCGCCCACGTAGCTGTGAATCTGTACCTCGCCTGGATATTCCAATTGCCGGATGAAGTTGCAGAAGATGTTGGCGATCACAAATCCCTCGCCCGTGGGATTGGTCGTGAACCCGGCGTCGCCCATCATCTGGATGCGCGCGGTTTCCATGTAGCGCAGGTAGACGGTGTTGTTGACGTGGCCCATGGCATCCATGTCGCCCCAGCGAATGGGGGTGACCATGGTGTGCATGAGCTTCTTGTGCTCGGGTATTTCCAGTTTCATGGTGTTCTTTCAAGGCTTAATCGGGGCGGATGCCGGGTGACGATGCAGGGGCAAAGGGATGGCATGGAGCACGTAGTCTAGGGATACTGCTGGCGCAGGATGTGCCACCAAGGCGACAAATCACGCCAGGCGCGTGGACTGTTTGCGAAACTCGGCGGGTGACGTTCCGGTCCAGCCCTTGAAGGCGCGGATAAAGCTCTTTTCGTTGCGAAAGCCTGCCGCTTCGGCCACTTGTTTGATGGGGCGCTGCGTGCGATTCAGCAGTTCAAGCGCCCGCGCCTGGCGTACCTCATCTTTCAAACCCTGGAGTGTTGCGCCTTCTTCCTTGAGCTGGCGGTGCAGTGTGCGCGGGGATACGTGCAAAAGGGCGGCAAGTGCTTCGGCACCGTGGATGTGTTGGGCACGGCTGGACAGGGTTTGCCGCACGCGCTGCACCAGCAGGCGGTCCCGGCGGTATTGCAGAACCGTCAGCGGCAGGGCGTGTTGCAGCATTTGTTGCAGGGCTTTTTCGTCCCGACGCAGCGGCAGGGCCAGGTAGCTTGCATCAAAAACAATAGCGGCCTGCGCTTTCTGGAAGCGGCTTGTACCGCTAAATAGTACTGAATATGCGCTGGCGTGGGGCGGTGGTGCAAAGGGAAATTCGGCGCTGTGCAAAGGAATGCGTGAGTCCACCCACCAGCAGGCCAGGCCGTGGATATTGCGCAAAACCGATACCAGGCAGAATTCGCGCATGTGTGGGGGCAGGCTGTGTGGCAGGGGACTCTGCTCCGTGTCCCCCGCCCGCTTTGCGGGCTCCTCCTTGACCTGCGCAGAATCCCCTGCCGCCCAGCCTGCCGGTGCGGCGGAACGTTCGGTAATGCGGATGGTGGCCACGTCACCTGCCACACTTAGCTCAAGCGCAATATCGGGCGCAATCAGGCCATGATGGCGGCACCAGCGGGTGATGGCTACGCCCAAGGTGGGCGCGCTGATGGAGGCGCGCGCCAGCATGCCGTAGCTGCCCCAGGGCAGGCGGCGGCTGAACCAGCCCAGTGCCTCGTCGTCCAGCTCCTGCATGGCGCAGCCGGACAGTTTTTCCATCTGCCACGCCGTGATGCGGGCATCGGTTCTGTCCAGTTGCTCTGGCGCAATCTGTGCCAATCGCAGAGTGTTGGCGGGGTCTAATCCATAGCGCTCATATGCGCTCACAATGGAGCGGGCAAAGGCCATTGGCGTTGCGGCAACGGGAGAAGAGGCGAGCATGCTGCTAGTGTGCAGTAAATTTCGCTGCGTGGCACGATTTGCAACCTCTATGACCTGCCAGAACAACCCGAACACGCTGAAAATGCAGTTTGCCCTGAACCCCTATTTCGTGGAACACCGTCATGTCCATTCTGGAAACCCAACTTAACGCCCGCTCGGCCGACTTTCAGTCCAATGCTGCTGCCATGCGCGCCCTGGTGGCCGATCTCAATGCCCAGACCGACAAGGCTGCGATGGGCGGAGGCACCGCCGCCCGCGCCAAGCACACGGCCCGGGGCAAATTGTTGCCGCGCGACCGCGTGCACAACCTGCTGGACGCTGGCACCCCGTTTCTGGAACTGTCTCCGCTGGCGGCCTTCGGGCTGTACCCGGACCGCGATGGCACCGACAGCGCACCCTGCGCCGGGGTGATTGCCGGCATTGGCCGCGTTTCGGGCGTGGACTGCATGATCGTGTGCAACGACGCCACCGTGAAGGGCGGCACTTACTACCCCGTCACCGTCAAGAAGCATTTGCGTGCGCAGGAGATTGCCCAGCAAAACCGCCTGCCCTGCATCTATCTGGTGGACTCGGGCGGTGCCAACCTGCCGAATCAGGATGAAGTGTTTCCGGACCGCGATCACTTTGGCCGCATCTTCTTCAACCAGGCCAATATGAGCGCCGAGGGCATTGCCCAGATTGCTGTGGTCATGGGCAGCTGCACGGCCGGTGGCGCCTATGTGCCGGCCATGAGTGACGAGACCATCATCGTCAAGAACCAGGGCACCATTTTTCTGGGCGGCCCGCCGCTGGTGAAGGCCGCCACCGGTGAGGTGGTCACGGCCGAAGACCTGGGCGGTGGCGACGTGCATACGCGCCTTTCCGGCGTGGCGGATCATCTGGCTCAGAACGACCTGCATGCGCTTTCCATTGCGCGCACAGCGGTCGCTAACTTGAATCAAAAAAAGGCGCTAGCCCCCGCACTGCGTGCGCCAGTAGCTCCCAAATTTGTAGCAGAAGAGCTGTACGGCGTGATCCCGACCGACACCCGCAAGCCCTTTGACGTGCGTGAAATCATTGCCCGCATCGTCGACGGCTCCGAGTTTCACGAGTTCAAACCCCGTTTTGGCACTACGCTGGTGACGGGCTTTGCGCACATTGAAGGGATGCCGGTCGGCATCATCGCCAACAACGGCATTTTGTTCAGTGAGTCGGCGCTTAAGGGTGCGCACTTCATCGAGCTGTGCTGCCAGCGCAAGATACCGCTTATCTTCTTGCAGAACATCACCGGCTTCATGGTCGGACGCAAGTACGAGAACGAGGGCATCGCTCGCAACGGCGCGAAGATGGTGACGGCCGTGGCCACGGCCAATGTGCCCAAGTTCACCATCATCATCGGTGGCAGCTTTGGTGCTGGCAACTATGGTATGTGTGGCCGCGCCTACAGCCCGCGTTTCCTGTGGATGTGGCCGAATGCGCGCATCAGCGTCATGGGTGGCGAGCAGGCGGCCAGCGTGTTGGCCACCGTGCGCCGCGACGGCATTGAGGCCAAAGGCGGCGCCTGGACCATGGAGGAGGAAGAAACCTTCAAGGCCCCGATCCGACGCCAATATGAGGAGCAAGGTCACCCCTACTATGCCACCGCCCGCCTGTGGGACGACGGCATCATCGACCCGGCTGATACACGACGTGTGCTCGCGTTGGGCCTGTCGGCCACGCTCAATGCACCGATTCCCGACGTCAAGTTCGGCCTGTTC
>Ga0194061_1000668_pt1 | contig 20765 bp, 15 predicted proteins | sample SepL2221m_MetaG_FD_163423 | JGI IMG/M metagenome (GOLD analysis project Ga0194061, IMG submission 163423) | Anoxic zone freshwater microbial communities from boreal shield lake in IISD Experimental Lakes Area, Ontario, Canada - Sep2016-L224-21m | ecosystem: Environmental > Aquatic > Freshwater >... | reverse complement strand
GAATAAAATAGGGCAATGAGGTGCCTATGTATAGGCTCGTATTGGTACGGATGGTGGATGAATAATATATCGATAATGGATTTATTATGCACAATGTGATTGTGTGGGAGTGCGACAAAGGGGTTTGGGCGTTATTTTTTAAGAGACGCCTTCCATTCTTCGCCTAACTCGGGCAACGTCTTCTTCGTGAGGTCCTTAAAAATCTCCTCGGAGTACTTGCCTTCGCGCATCGCTTTGTTCAGGACGCTGACGGTTTTGGTGTCGTAGGTATCCATAACGAACGCAAGGAAGCGGGCGGTGATTTGGTAGCTGCCGTCGTATTTGGCTTGTTCGGGGGTGAGTTTGCGGGGCTTTTTGGGTTCCCAGCGGTAGTTGCGGATGTAGTCGGCGAGGCCTTCGACCAGCCAGCCGGGATTATTGCGGCCTTTGTAGGTTTGGACGACGTGGACCATTTCGTGGACCATCGCTCCGAAGTCGGCGGGATGTTCTTTGAAGTACTTGGTGGCTCCGACGATGCGGGAGCTGTTGTAGGTGACCGCGACGCCTTTGTAGTCGTTCTTGATCGCCATCGGGACGACGGTGCGCGGGGTGAAGCCGTCGCTTTTGAGTTCGTCGCACATCATCTGGTAAGCGCGTTCGTTGATGCGCGCGGATTTGTCGGCCCACTCTTTCATCTCGGGCGCGTCGGCAACATCGACGATGACTTCGACCGGGTATTTAAAGGGAGTGACCGGCGGAGTGGAGTCGAGTGTAAATTCGCGGATCGCGAGCGGGTGCTTCAAGTCTTCGGACGGCGTGATGCGAACCGCGAGGATCGAGCGGCCTTTGGCGTCGGCTTTGACGGCTCCGTCCGCGAAGGGCGCGAGGGTTTCGAACGTCTTGCCGTCGGTGGAGATTTCGAGGACGCCTTTGTCGAGCGCGTCACCGCCTTTGACGCGACCGGTTACGACGCTGATGGCATTCAGCGCGACGGGAGCATCGAAGACCAGCGTGACGTGATCGTTCGGCCCGGCGTTGTTGGAGGATGCGTAGTAGCTATTGGGATCGGCGTCGAAGGCGAACATGCGGATCTGCGGCGCGGCGGTCGTCAGCGTCGATTCGATAGTGGCTTCGATGGCGACTGAATTCAGCGCGAGCAGGGTTAAGAGAGGGAGGTAGCGGGACATTGGGAGCTCCGGGAAATAAGCGTTAGAACGTTAAGCGATAAAGGTACCATTCCGACATGCGTTTTGCGCCGAGTTTGCATTCGTAGACGTCTTGCGCTTTGGTGTTCCAGTCGAGGCAGGTCCATTCCATGCGGCCGCAATCACGTTCGTTGGCGAGGGCGATGCAGTGTTGCAGGAATGCGCCACCGATGCCGCGTCCGCGAAAGTCGGGGAGGACGAAGATGTCTTCGAGGTACAGCGTGGGCTTGGCGAGAAACGAGGAGTACGTTTCGAAGAGCATCGCGTAACCGACGGGTTCTGCGCGGTCGGGGACGGTGGCGAGCCAGGCTTCGAAGCGCGGTTTTGGGCCGAAGCCGTCGGCGGTGAGGCGAGCTTGCGCGGCGGCGTCGGGAGGCGTGAGATTTTCGAAATCCGCGAGGGCACAGATCAGACGAATGAGCACTGGAGCGTCGTCGAGCGTGGCTCGGCGGAACGAAAAGGAGGGTGGGGCAATCGGATCGGGCATGAGTGGATCGGGTCCGGTTTATGTGAGAATTATTGGTGAGTATACACGCGAGGAGGCGGGAAGTCAGGTGAAACGGGAATTGAGGAATGCAAGAAAAAAAGTTTTAAAAATTCAAGAAATCTTCGCATTGGTGGGTGCTTCGAGACTATATACCTAATGAAAGCCGTTTGCGGTTGCGAATGGCTCTATGGAACCGATTCGTTCAAAAATCCACATTACGGAGAGGGTGATCTTATGAAGGGCTTGAATTCGACCTGCCAGCAATGTCCGGGCGGCCATTTGATTCCGCTGCAGCGGCGCAACTTTATGCAGGTGGGTGCGCTGAGTGTCTTTGGTTTGACTTTGGGCGATTACTTGGGCAAGAAAGCTCGCGCGGGCGAAGGCGATGGGCGCTCCGTCAGCGGCAATAAGGCCAAGGAAGGTCAAGCCAAAGCCGTTATCCAGATTTATCTTCCGGGCGGCAGTCCGCATCAGGAAACGTGGGATCCGAAGCCTGACGCGCCGGTCGAATATCGCGGACCGCTCGGTGTCGTGAAGACCAAGATTCCCGGCGTGGTGTTCAGCGAGTACCTCTCGAAGACGGCTCAAGTCGCCGACAAGATGACGGTCATTCGCTCCATCGCCGGACGCATTCCTGACCATGCTCAAGCCGCATATCACATGATGACCGGCTATCTGCCCACGCCGGCGATTCAACATCCGTGCATGGGTTCTGTGATTGCGCAGCAGTTTGGACCGAAGAACAATCTGCCTCCTTATGTGGGTGTCCCGAACGTTCAACCAGCGGGTGGCACGGGGTATTTGAGTTCGAAATTTGGCGCGTTTGAAATTGGCGCCGATCCGGGCCAGGCGGGTTTTAAAGTCCGCGATGTAACGTTGCCGAAGGGGATTGAAAACGAACAATTCAACCGCCGCAAGAGTGCTCGCGACGCGGTCGAAGCGCATTTCAAATCGATGGAGACGGACCCGCGCGCGCTCGACGCGATGGACTCGTTCTATCAGCGCGCGTACAACTTGATCAGCTCACCCGCAGCTCAAAAAGCGTTCACGCTTGACGACGAAACCACGCAGATGAACGCGCTGTATGGCACCGACATGCGCGACACGCGTTCAGGCGCGATTGCAGGAATCGGCAAGCGCTTGATGATGGCTCGCCGCTTGGTTGAAGCGGGAGTGCGTTTCGTCAGCGTCAGCTACGGCGGCTGGGATTTGCATGTGAATGTGAAGGATAACGTGGCGCGCCAGTTGCCGGCGTTCGATCACGCATTGGCCGGATTGATCACGGATTTGGATCAGCGCGGCTTGCTCGACAGCACGATTGTGATGGTCATGTCCGAATTCGGGCGCTCGCCAAAGATCAACACTGACGCAGGCCGCGACCATTATTCGCGCTGCTTCTCGGTGGCGCTCGCAGGTGGCGGGTTGACGCGCGGGCAGATTTACGGCTCCTCGAATTCGACGGCCAGCGAACCGGATGTGGATCCGGTTCCGGTCGAAGACATGCTCTTCACGGTCTACAATCAGCTTGGCATCAACGCGGACGAACGCTTGATGGCACCGGGCGACCGCCCGATTGACATCATTCGCGGCGGAAAGTTGGTCAAGGGTATCGTCGCGAAAGCCTAGTCGAAAGAATGGCACTAACTCGCTGGGTGCCACGGAGCAGTACGCTGCTCCGTGCCCCAGTTGTATTGATCGAAACTCGTGATCATTCACTATCGAACTTCCCGTCTTGAGCCAGGGACTCCGAACATGCGCTCCGTCATTTTTACTCTTCTTGCGACATTCACCGCAGCGTGTTGGTCCGCTCAGTATTACGTTGAGCGGGTAGAACCGCGCGGCGGACAACGCGGCACGACTGTTGATGTGACGTTCCACGGCACTCTACTGAATGATCCGAAAGAAGTGCTCTTCTACAACCCCGGAATTGAAGCGATAGAGATTCAGCCTTTCGTTGAGACGTCGAAAGAAATGAAGGGCAAGATCACGGCGACGGGGACGGTTAAAGCTAAATTCCGCATTAAGCCTGATTGCGCGCTTGGCGAGCATCCGCTGCGTTTGATCACGGCGAAAAGCAGCACGGATACGGTCACGTTTTGGGTCGGACCGTTCCCGACAGTGGACGAAAAAGAGAAGAAGCTTGGCGACAATGACACGCCCGAAACGGCTCAGCCTGTTGCGCTCAACTCGACTGTCCACGGCATGATTTTGAGTGGCGATGTGTTGGACAAAGATTGCTACAGCGTTGAGATGAAAAAGGGTCAGCGGCTTTCAGTCGAAGTCGAAGCCACGCGGCTGGGAACATTGCATCGCGGTGGCGAATTCGATTTGTGCGCGCGCATCTTGACCAAGGCCGGGAAAGAAATTGCCAAGAACGATGACAACGCGCTTTTGGTTCACGACCCGCTGATTTCAATGCTTATTCCTGAAGACGGAACGTACATCGTTGAAGTCGGTCAGCAGATGTTCTACGGCCCGACGAGTGCTTACTACCGTTTGCACATTGGTACATTCGTCCGCCCGATGCTGGTCTATCCGCTGGGTGGCCAAGTGGGTGAGAAGTTGAACGTGAAGTTATTTGGCGATGCGATCACAGAGCCGAATCAGATGATTGAATTGCCGAAGCAGCCTGGCGATTTCGCTTACTTCGCTGGCAAGGAAAACGAAACACCGCCATCAGCAAACACCTTACGCGTTTCGACTTTTCCGAACGTGATGGAAGTTGAACCCAACGATACGCAGGATAAGGCGACGGCTCCGGCTTCGGTTCCCGTCGCGTTCAACGGCATCATAGAAAAGCCGGGCGATGTGGACTACTTTGGGATCCACGCTGAAAAGGGTGCGAACCTGCGGATTCGAGTTTTCGCGCAAGGGTTCGGCTCGCCGTTGGATGCCAAGATTTGGATCCGCCAAATCAAGGCGACGGGCAACGAATTTGAAAAAGACGATTCAACGTTGGCCGAGCGCGATCATCTTCAAGGCAACGGACGCTGGCGCTCCGCCGACATGCTCGATCCTTCGACCACGTGGATTCCGCGCGTAACCGGTGATTACGTTATTGGCATAGACGACACGCGCGGGCAGGGTGGGCCGACTTACGCGTATCGAATTGAAATCGAACCGGTACACGAAAAAGTTGTCAGCCAACTTGCTCCGACGAATTCATATCCGTACCAATATTTCTTCCGCATGGATTTGCCCCAGGGCAACCGCTTCGTCCGCAACGTCACACTCGCTGCTGCGCAGGGAACGGTGATGAAGGGCGAATACGAATTGGAGGCGGTTGGTTTGCCCCAGGGCGTGAGCATTTCGTCCGCGCGATTCTCGAAAGATCAGTTGACGCTACCGGTTTTGTTCACGATTGATCCGAGCGTCAAACCGCAATCAGGATGGATGGAATTGCTCGCACGGCCTGTGGATAAAGCTGTCAAAATTGATTCGGGTTCAACGCAAGGCATGACGTTCGTGGATCGTCGCGGCGGCTACGCGTGGCATCATGTGTTTCTCGACAAGCTCGCATTCGCCGTTACGGAACAGGCTCCATATAGTATTGAAGTCACGCAGCCAACGGTGTCGCTTGTTCAGAACGGCGAATTGGCGCTTGAAATCCACGTGAAGCGAAATGGTGATTTCAAAGGCGTGATTGATGTCCAGACGGATTGGCTTCCAAACGGCGTGACGCGTGAATCCGGAGTGACAATCCCAGCGACATCGGATGTTGCCAAACTATCGTTGCAGGCGAATTCGAAAGCTCCGGCGGGTACGTACAAAATTGTGGTTGTCGCAACGACGCTCGAAGGCGACCGCGAATCCGGCACGGGCAACACACGAGTGGCTTCATCGTTCATTGAGTTGCGCGTTTCCGAACCGTATCTGACGGTGCAGATTCCGCGCTCCAGTGTCGAACGGGGTCATCATGGAAAGATCGTCTGTGAATTGAAACAGAACAAAGAATTCCAGGGCGAAGCGGTTTGCACCCTCAAGCGTCTGCCGCATGGCGTGACGATCATCGAGCCTCTGCCCAAAATCACGTCGAAAGACAAGACCGTGACGTTCAACATCGACGCCGCGCCGGAAGCGCTCGTGGGCTTGTACAAAGAGATTTTCTGCGAAATCACGTTGACTGAAAATGGGCAGAGCATCCGCCAGCAGTCAGGCTCCGGCATTCTGCGCATCGATCCGACGCGCGGCGTGAAAGCGGCGAAAGTGGATTAGAAGACAAAAAAGGACACACGAGTTTATGCGTACGTTTTTTCGATTTGGTTTAATGGCTGTAGCGTTGAGCGCGGATGTGTTTGCATCGGACGCACCCGTCCCTGCGCCAGCCCCGGCATTGGCTGGTGAGAATGGCCCGAGCTTCCGCCGTGATGTCATGCCGGTGTTCTTCCGCGCGGGCTGCAACAGTGGTGGGTGCCACGGTTCTGCGCGCGGTAAAGATGGATTCCGACTGTCGCTTTTTGGTTACGATCCGACCGGCGATTATTTCCGGATCACGCAGCAAATGGCTGGTCGACGAATCAATCTATCTGTTCCGGAAGAGAGCTTGATTCTGATGAAGAGCACTGGAAAAGTGCCGCACACAGGTGGTGAATTATTCAAAGAAAACAGTGAGTATTACCAGGCGATTTTGAAATGGATCGAAGCGGGTACGCCGGACGACAGTGCGGACGTTCCGGTTCCAACGGGAATTAAAATCGAGCCTGAAAAGTGGGTTGTCGAGGGTGCTGGAAAATCGTTGACAACGCATGTGATTGCAACGTATTCAGATGGTACGACACGCGACATTACGAAGCTCGCGTTGTTCTCATCGAACAATAAAAACGTCGCGGACATCAACGAGCACGGCGTCGTGAAATCGGGCAAATTCGGCGCGACGTACATCTTCGCGCGCTTCAATAAATTCACGCTCGGAGCCGAGGCGATTGTTCTTCCGACCGAGGGTAATTTTCAATGGCCGGGCGATTTAAAACCGCGTAATTACATTGATGAATTGGTGCAGTCTAAATTGCAGAAACTGCGGATTATCCCGAGCAAAGAGTGCAGCGACGAGCAGTTTGTTCGGCGCATTCATCTCGACCTGATCGGCCTCCCGCCGACTCCAGCTGAATGCCGCGCGTTTCTTGCCGATATGGATTCATCCAAGCGCGAAAAGTTGATTGACCGGTTGCTTGCTCGTGACGAGTTCGCGGACCTGTGGGCGGCCAAATGGGGCGAGTGGTTAAAGCTGTTGACCGACCAGAACAACAACTCCGGCAACGACCGCAAATCGGCGATGATCTATCACGCGTGGATTCGCGACCAATTCAAAAAGAACGTGCCGCTCGATGAATTCGTTCGGACGCAAGTCACGAGTGTCGGCAGCGATTTCCAAAATCCCGCATCGAATTTTTACATGATGGTCCCGCCGTCCAATTACGAACCGAAAGCAGTCGCGCAGGATGTGGCGCAGTTGTTCACGGGTATTCGTGTTCAATGCGCCGAGTGCCACAACCATCCGTTTGATCGATGGACACAGGACGACTACTACGGGTTCGTCAGCTTCTTCACGGGGATCAAACGCAAGATGTCCGCTGATTCGCGCGAGATGTATGTCTACAACGACAACAATGCGGCGCCGATGAAGCACCTGCTTGATGGCCGTCCGATGCCTGCCAAATTATTGGGCGGTGCAGCTCCGGACGTGAAGGGCAAAGATCCGCGCGTTGCATTCGCCGATTGGCTGACGTCGCCGGAAAACACGCTCTTCCGCAACAACATGGCCAACCGCGTTTGGGATCAATTTTTCGGGCGCGGCATTGTGGAGCCGGTTGACGATTTTCGCATCAGCAATCCACCGAGCAATCATGAATTGCTCGATGGTATCGGTACTAAATTAGCCGAGTACAAATTCGACATGCGCCGCCTTGTGCGCGACATTTGTTTATCGCGAACGTATCAGACGAGTTCAACCGTCAACGCGTCAAACAAGGGCGACGACGCTCAGTTTTCTCATGCGGCGTTGCGTCGATTGCGCGCGGACGTGTTGTTGGATTCGTTGTCGCAAGCGACTGACACTGTGACCACATTTGCAGGCGTCCCGAAGGGCCAACGCGCTGTTCAGGTGTACGACGGCGGACGGCGCTACGGCAGTTATTTCTTGAAGACGTTCGGTTTGTCATCGCGCGAAACGGTGTGCGCGTGCGAGACGCGCAACGAACCGACGTTCGGGCAGACGTTGCATTTGATCAACGGCAGCACGATCCAGGGCAAGATTGCTGAAAGCAAATTCCTCGAACTATTCTTGAAAGACGGCAAGAAGAATTCGAACGATGTGGTGGATGAATTGTACATCCGAGCGTTGTCGCGCAAGCCCGCTGCAGATGAGCAGAAGAAGCTGGTGGAACTGGTTGGAAGCCAAGCCGGCGACAAGAAAGCGTACGACGATATTTTCTGGGCGATTCTGAACTCGACGGAATTCATGTTCAATCACTAACGGATTTCACGCAGAGACGCAAAGGTCCGCAAAGGCGCAAAGAACGGCAGAGAGTTTTATAAAGCGATGATAATTAATTGAGGCGGGTATTGTGAAATTTGATTGTGTTAAATGGTTGGGATTGATTGCGCTCGGACTGGCACCGTTCTGCGGAATCGCGGGCGAGGCTAAGAAAGTGTTGACGTACGATGACGACGTGAAGCCGATTCTGCGCGCGCGGTGTTTCAAGTGTCATGGTGAAGACGAGAAAAAAGATGGGTTGAATCTGTCCAGCTACACCGACTTGTTGAAGGGCGGCAGTTCTGGCGAAGTCGTCAAAGCGGGACGACCGAGCGGGAGTTCTATGTATTTGGCGATGGCGCATGAAGGCAACGACATCAATCCGATGCCGCCGAAGCAGCCGAAGATTTCTGACGGAGAAGTTGAGACCATTAAGAATTGGATCGATCAAGGCTTGGTCGAGGCCGCTGGTAAAGCGTCGAAGGCTGGACCGAAACGCTCGCTTGAATTCAAAGTTGCTGGGACGGGTGCGGACGCGGGGCCTGCTCCGATGCCTGAGAAATTGCCCGCGATTAATCTGCCGGAATTGAAACGCTCGAATGCCATTACGGCGCTTGCGGTCAGTCCTCGCGGCCCACTGGCTGCCGTCGCCGGGCAGGAGCGCATCACCCTTTATAATACGACGACGAAGACCATCCTCGGAGTCCTGCCGTTCCCGGAAGGCGTTCCGTGTGTCTTGCGTTTCAGCCGTAACGGTTCGGTGCTGTTGGCTGCGGGCGGGCGCGGCGTGAAGCTCGGGAAAGCCGTTTTATATGATGTTAAAACAGGCGCGCGGCTTGGGGATTTTGGCGACGAAACGGATGTCGTTTTGGCTGCGGACATCAGCCCCGATCAAAAGTGGATTGCTATCGGTGGCCCGACGAAGGTCGTCAAAGTCTTCTCGACGCGCGACGGAAAACTCGCGTACAAAATCACCAAGCATACTGATTGGATCACGTCGCTTGAGTTCAGCCCCGATGGTTCGAAGCTCGCGACCGGCGACCGCAACGGCGGTCTGCATTTGTGGGAGACTGAAACCGGTGGGATCACGTACAGTCTCTCCGAGCACAAAGACGGTGTGAATTCGATGAGCTGGCGCGGGGACGGTGAAGTGCTTGCGACAGGTGGTGAAGACGGTCAGTTGATTTTCTGGGACACGAAAGAGGGCTGGCCAGTGACGTCATCGTCGCCTCACGTGCCCAAACCCAAAGGACAGACGTTTGGAAAATTGCCCGGCGGCGTCTTATGCGTTCAGTTCGCAAACGATGGCAAAATGCTCAGCGTCGGGCGGGACAATATCGTCCGGTTGTGGAGCGCGGACGGAAAAAAAGTGGCGGAATCTGAAGCGCTGGCTTTGTTGCCGACGCGACTAGCGGTGACGCCGGACAGTACGATGGTCCTGATCGGCGATTTGAAAGGTAACGTGTTTGTCTGGGATATTCTCAGCACGAAGATGAAGGGGCAGCTCGTATCAGCGAAGTAAAGCGTTCGTTAACTCGGCTGCGTTTTTCCGGGACGTTTTCGCGCGGCCCAGCATTCGGGGCTTAGGCCTTTTCGGTAGTGTGAACGCATGTGTCGAACTTCGTATGTTTTATCAGAAAGCGCGAACGCCCAATCTGCGACTGATTGTGCTTCATCGTCGCCGCCGTCGTGATTGGGATACACGACAACGGTCAGCAAACCGCCGGGCTGTAACCACGAGATGGCCGTTTCCAATGCGACGAGGGTTGTTTCAGTTTTTGTGATGCAGCTCTTATCTTGTTTTGGTAGCCAGCCGAGATTGAACATGACCGCCGCGAGTTTACCGTTCGCTTCTGTTGGGAGGACATGAGCCATGTGTTGATGGCCTTCGAGAATCAGCGAGCAGCAGTCGATCACGCCTGCATCGGTCAATCGTGCTCGCGTCGCATCGAGCGCCGCTTGCTGAACGTCGAACGCGAAGACCCGGCCATGTGTTCCAACACACTGCGCAAGCAGCAGCGTGTCGTGGCCGTTACCGGCGGTCCCATCCACAACCCACGAACCGGTTGCGACGCGGCTGCGAATTAGTTCGTGCGACCATTCGACGGGGGTGGGGAGGGGCGAGGACATGCCGTTACCCGATTTCAGTCAGCGTGCCGGTGCTGCAACCGAATGTTGGGACGTCGACCTTCATCTGCTGCAACATGCGGACGTACAGATTTGAAAGCTGCTTGTTGTTTTTACGATCGTACGCAGCGTGTCCGGCGTGTTTGAAGCCGCCACCGGCGAGGAGTACTGGAAGATTGTCGGTCTTGTGCGCGCTGGAATTGCTCAAGTTACTGCTGCAGAAAACCATCGTGTTGTCGAGCAGATTCGTGCCGTTTTCGTTGATCGCTTTCAGGCTGCCGAGGAAGTCTGCGAGCGCTGTCATTTCGGCTTCTTCGACGATGGCGAGTTGAGCAATTTTAGTCTCGTCCTGGCCGTGATGCGACGCGTCGTGATGGGCGAGATTCAGGCCCGGGATTTTTGCTTTGCCGCCTTCGCCGTGTGAGAGCACGATCATGCGCGTGGAATCCGTTTGCAGCGCGAGCCGGACGATGTCATACCACTGGCGTTCGCGCTCGATCATCAAGGCCGCGTCAAATTCCTGGGGCTTGTACTCGACTTTCGGCTTCGGCTTGGTCGCCCACGCCTGATCCTGTTGCAAGCGTTGTTCGGCCTCTCGGATCGAATGCGTGAACAGATCGATGCGGTCACGGTCGGTTGAGCCGACGCGTTGAGACAGTCCCTTTAATTGATCGCGCACGCCGTCGAGGATGCTCTGCCCGTCATTTAAGCGGCGCATTTCGCGCGCGACTTCGTCTGTGGTGCCGTCGATGAAGAGCTGTTTGAAAACAGATGTCGCGCGTGTTTGTGAGGGGTTTGCGATGCCTTTGTGGTTCCAGCTCAACGGCAATCCGCTTCCCAGCACAAGGCTTGGAACGCGTGTCTGGTTGCCGATTTTTTCAGCGACGACATGATCGAGGGAGACGCTGTTGTGAATGTCGGAGGCCGAGCGAATACCTCCGGGCGAAACGCCGGTGAAGAGCGCGACGTCGGTATGATGGCCGCTCGGGTAGCCGACATGCGACATGCCGGAGAAGACAGTGTAGTTGCCGCGAAAGGTTTCGAGCGGCTTCAAATAGCGCGTTGTCTCGTGATCCTTCCCGACCTTTTCTGGGAACAAAAATGGAGCATGCATTCCCAGCGGGCGCGAGATGAGAACCATGCGCTGCGGAGCCATCGCCTTCGCTTTTTCATCCGCGCGCAACCCACGCGGCAACATCGCTTCCAGCAGCGGAAGTGCGATGGCCACGCCGGCAGAGCGCAGCATCGAGCGGCGAGACATCAGGTGTTTATTGATCGGTTCCATAAAGAATCTCGTGCGGGACTTTTTCAAATTGTTCGATCATCAGGTTCTACGTCAAACGGCTGCCGTCGTTGTATACACCTGTCGTTGCAGAGTGCTGCCGACTGTTCTTAAAAAGTCGCGAGTCTTTAATTCGATTCGGGATGCGTATCATTGTGCTATTTTGGTGTAGGTTAGTCTGACAGAAATATACCGGACGCCTCAACGTAGAGAGTCCGCCTCGTGCCGTTCATATACTCGCGTTCCGCCACTCTGAGAATCGAATCATGCTGACCGTACCTACAAGAACCGAACATCATGTCGTCGCAAGTGTCTGGATAATAGGACTCATGCTTCTCGGATCCGCACAAGCAGGTACGCCCAAAGCCGATTCGGATCCGAACGATTTGAAGAAGTTCGGGATGTTTGCGAAGACGGCTGCAGTGCCGCAAGCTGCCGTACCCATCGAAACCGCTTTGCCATTACAGCTAAAGAAAGGTGCGCGCGTCGCGCTGATCGGGAACACGCTTTTCGAACGCGAGCAACAGTACGGATATCTTGAGACGTTGATTCAGCAGCGGTCTGCTGGGCAGGGATTGGTTTTTCGGAATCTGGCGTGGGCTGCGGACACGTTCGATCTTCAACCGCGCCCGGCAAATTTTGCTTCGATCCAGCAGCATCTGACGCACGAAAAAGTCGATGTGATTTTTGCGGCGTTCGGATTTAACGAATCGTTCGCGGGCGAGGCTGGGCTGTCCGCATTCCGTGCGGGGCTGTCAACGTATCTCATTGAGATGAAATCGAAAGCGTACAATGGCAAGCAGGCTCCACAGATCGTGCTGGTCTCACCGATTCCGAGCGAGAACCTTGAACGCGTCCCAGCGGCGGATTTGAATAATGCTCGGATCAAGATTTATGTTGAGGCGATGCGCACCGTTGCGGCGGAGCAGAAAATTGGCTTCGTCGATGTATTCACGCCGATGCTTCCGTCGATGAATTCGGCGGGCAATCATCTGACGGGCAATGGGATTCATTTGGAAGATGCGGGATATGCGCTATTTGCGAAGACTCTTTTCAGCGGACTCTTCAATGAGCCTGCGCCCGAACCGAAAGCAGACGTTCGCGCGGCGGTTGTCGAAAAAGACAAGCAGTATTTTTGGCGCTATAGACCGCTCAATACTTTCTATTACACGGGTGATCGGAACGTCATGTATGGGTATCTTGACTTCCTCCCGGCGATGCGCAATTTTGATGTGATGGTGGCAAACCGCGACCAGCGCATTCAAGACCTCGCTCAAGGAAAAACAGTCGCGGCGAAGATAGATGATTCGAACGTTCCGCCGATGCCGAGCCCGTTGATGAATCGCGCCGTGAATACGTGGAAGACTCCAGCGGAGGAGAAGGCATGCTTTAAAATGGATCCGCGCTTCGAAGTGAATTTATTCGCGAGCGAGCAAGAGTTCCCGGAATTGGCGAACCCGATTCAAATGCGCTGGGATTCTCGCGGACGGTTGTGGGTCAGTTGTTCGACGACGTATCCGCACGTCTATCCGGGGCACGAACCGAACGATAAGATCGTGATTTTGGAAGATACTGACGGCGACGGCAAGGCGGACTCGCTCACGGTTTTCGCAGACAAATTGTACGACCCGTTGGCGTTTGAATTCGGCGATGGTGGCGTGTATGTCGCCGATCTTCCGAACCTTCTTTTTCTCAAAGACACGAACGGCGACGGCAAAGCGGATCTACGAAAAATAGTGATGAGCGGTTTTGGAACCGAAGATTCGCATCATGCGATTCACGATTTCATGTGGACGCCGGATGGCGACTTGATCATGCGCGAATCGATCTTTCATCATTCGCAGGTCGAGACTCCTTATGGGCCGGTGCGCATGCAGAATAGCGGATGGTTCCGCTTTCAGCCGCGTACACAACGGTTGCTCAGTTTCGGAAGTTATCCCAGCACAAATCCGTGGGGCGTGACGTTTGATGATTGGGGTCAGCATGTCGCGAGTCACCCGATTTATGCGGAAGCCTTTCACGCGACGAACCCGCCGTATCCGCAACAATTTGATGGGGTCGGAAAGTTGCGGGCCTATTCCGGGACGTGCGGGCAGGAGTTCGTGGATACAAAAGCGTTCCCACCTGAGCTTCAAGGTTGCTTCATCAAGAACCGTTACAAGCCGACGAATCGCGTCGAGATTCACAAATGGAACGAGCAGCCGTTTGGCTACGACGAAGAGTATGTCAGCGACTTATTGTTCTCGACGGATTTGAATTTCATTCCGGTCGATCTGAAATTCGGTCCGCGCGGGGACATGTTCATCTGCGATTGGTACAACCCGGTCAAAGGCCACGCTCAGTATTCGCTGCGCGATGAACGGCGCGATCATTCGTCGGGACGCATTTGGCGCATCACGGCGAAGGAATTGCCGCTGCAAGAACCTCCGAAAATTGCCGGCGCGACAATACCTGAATTGTTCGAGATTCTGAAGCGCCCGGAGTCCGCTCATCGCTATCGTGCGCGGCGCGAATTGCGTGAGCGCGACGTGAGTGACGTTCGCTCCGGGCTTGATGCGTGGCTCAAAACGTTGGACCCCAAAGACGCGCGATTTCGGCATCATCAGCTTGAAGGGCTGTGGGTTTCTCGCGCGATTGATGCGCTTAAAATTGACATCATGCGCGACTTACTCGCGTGTGACGAGCACCATGCTCGGGCTGCGGCGACGCAGCAGTTGCGCTACACATTCGTTGCGTTTCCAGACGCGATCAGTCTGCTTCAAAAAGCGGCGAACGATGACAACGCAATTGTGCGGATGGAAGCTGCAATTGCGGCGACGTACATCGGGACGCAGGACGCTCTGGATGCGATGCTGGATATTCTGAAGCGACCGCGCGACGGGCATTTGGCGTACGCGTTTAATTGTGCGTTGCAGTCCGAAGCGTTGCGAAAAATTTGGGAAGGCAAACCGAAGTACGCGGAACTCGGTCGGATTTTGCAAGCGGCGAAGCAGCCCAGCGAATTCGCCGAACCGAAAGCCACAGCGGCGCAAGACAAATTTGACAAGCAGAAGAACGTCACAACGGTGCGCATCGAATGTGTTCCGGAGCAGATGCGGTTCGCTCAAACGCGTGTCGTTGTGTTGGCAGGGCAACCAGTAAAACTGGTCTTCGTCAATCCTGACGCGAACGACCACAATCTGGTGATCGTGAAGCCGGACGCGATGGATGAAGTCGGGATGGCAGCGAACGAAATGGCAAAGGATCCGCGCAACGCGAATTCAGATTTCGTCCCGGCTGACAAAGCGAACTTGATCGTCCAGGCGACACCGATGCTTGGACCGGGACACAAGACGAAGGTCCACGTGCTGCGTTTTTCGGCACCGAAGGAAACGGGCGTTTACCCTTATATCTGCACGTTTCCCGGACATTGGATCGCGATGGCTGGCGAGATGGTAGTCGTCAACGATCTGAAGGATGTGGATAAAGTATTGGCGACGCGAAAAGTGCGCGAGGTCGTCAAGGAATGGACCGTTGCAGATTTCAAAAACGACCTCGGCAATTTAGGCGAGCGCTCATTGATTCGCGGCATGAAAGCGTTCGCTGCGGCGAAGTGCATGCTGTGCCACACGGTCGATCATCATGGCGGCATGACGGGACCGGATTTGACGAAGGTCTCTGAGAAATATAAAGGTGAAAAACTGCTGATCCAGATCGTCGAACCGTCTCTTGAGATCAACGAAAATTTCCGGGCGGTGCAGATCAAAAAGACGAACGGCGAAGTGCTTGTTGGGACGATTGAAAAAGAGACCGCGACCGATGTGTATCTGCGGACGAGTCCATTGCAGCCGGAGAAGGTGACGGTCGTTCCCAAAGCGGATATTTCGAAGCGAACGTTCTCGACAATTTCGGCGATGCCGGTTGGGATGTTGAATGTATTGACGAAGGAGGAGATACTTGATTTGCTTGCGTATTTGGAAGCGGGTGGATTGCAGTTGCCGCCGGGGTTGAAGGCGAAGCATTAATGTACTGGATCGTATCAGGATTCTTGGTGTATCACTACCATGGCAAGTTGACTGTGTGCTTATGAAATCGCTTATGGTTATTAATTTTATTACCCAAAGAATATCACTGGCAACTGATGTCGGATACTTAATTCCGTGACCGTTTTCATCTGCTGGTGCGCATTGAAAATCAAATTCAACGGATGGCCCCCTGCATAATCATCCGGCACCTGAAAATGTTCCTGAATAATCGCCAGTTCTTTCCACACCCGCACACTCGAACCGACAGATCGTGTGGTTAAAAACTTACCCGCCATCATATACGGTTCGACTTGAGTCACAGCCTCAAATTCATTCGGAAGTAAATAACCGGCCCAACAATCATGCTTTATTAATTGAGGACACAAATAAGGCTTGCTGGGTTTTAAATTTGCTGCGGGATGGTTATCATAATTACCATTTTCAGGTGGACTAAACTCTGGTAACTGGTCGCGGCAATTCAACCATCTCGCAAACAGTTTCAACTCCCGCGATCCGTGAAATTGCTCGGCATAAACGCAGTCACCATTATCGTTCCAATTGATAGTCAGGTCATTTGCAAACTCGACTTCTTTGCGAATTGATCGAACCGCCCATTTGGCTTTCCATTGATCGATTAAACCCGTTTTAGGACTCTGAGTGCCTGTGATTTGAACCTCACCAGTACTTGTGTAGCCGATTGTTTTGACACGGTTTCCAAAGTGTCGTCGCATTGGTGATACATAGTCACCGATCTTGAATTTCCACAAAGGCATCACGTATACATCAAGACCCATGTGAATCGGCACCTTTAAGTTTGACTGTTAAATCAAAACTGCAACTTTACATTTCGCGATGCAACCTTCGTTACGCCTTTTTTTCAACCGTCGCGCTGTCGATGAGCAGATGAGGGATGCCGTCTTTGTCGAGGGGGTAGGTGCGATTGCAGTCGGTGCAGTGCAAGCCTGTCGGGGCGTCGGCTGGGCCTCGTAATGCGAGACTACCGCCGGCTAGAGTGGACTTGGAATTCAGCGGGCGTGTCACGCAGTAAGGACAGGCCAGGACTTTGAGAACCTCAGCGTCGATCATTGACATTCCTTTATCGTTCGTACCGGTTATTTCGGCGGGCCGAAACTCTCGAGCGCCGTGTGGACTCCGTGATGAATTTCCATGATCTTGTCGAGGCCGACGAGACGCAATTGGTTTTTTACATGCTCGTTCACGTTGGCCAATTTCATCACCGCGATGTTCTCGTACGCGAGCACGTGCATGGCGACCAGTGTGCCGATTTGAACACTGTATATTGAAGTGATCGACTCCAGATTTGCCACGACCCGCAACGCGCCGTCTTCTTTGATCACGTTCTCCACAATCGTCAGCGTCTGGCTGGTCTGCGTCAAATCCTCTCGATTCAGGTCGAAGATCAGATCTTTTCCGACTCTGATTATCTGCATAAGCCGCCCGCCGTTAGACTGCAAAATGGACCCGCGTTCGTCGCGTCTCTGGACTACTTTTTCGATGCCACTTTCTTCGCGCCCTTTTTAGAAGCGGCTTTCGGCACGGGCTTCTTGGGCACTGATTTTTTCGGAGCGACCTTTGTCTTGGACTTCACGACTGGCTTCGATTTAACCGTGAGCTTCTTATTAGGCGCGGACTTTTTAGCTCTGTTCAAGACCGTTTTTTTTTGCGGAGGCTTGATGAGAGGTTCGAGTTTTTTGACCTCATGTTCGGCCGGATCGCGCTCCACTGGAATCTCCTGCGGCAACGTGAACAATACGGCTTTCGCCAAGATGTCGCGCAGATTTTTTCGTTCGACGACCATATCAATCTGCCCGTGTTCCATGAGGAATTCGGACTCCTGGAAGCCTTCGGGCAACTTTTTCTTGATCGTCTGTTCGATGACGCGTGCGCCCGTGAAGCCGATCATCGCTTTCGGTTCGGCGATGATGATGTCGCCGAGAAATGCGAAGCTCGCCGAGACGCCAGCCAGTGTCGGGTGCGTCAACAGCGTCACGCACAGCAGCCCGGCTTGATCGTGTCGGAAGAGTGCGGCGGAGGTTTTGGCCATCTGCATCAGCGAGAACGCGCCTTCATCCATGCGCGCGCCGCCCGAGCAGCAGACGATGATGACGGGACGTTTCGTATCCGTCGCGAGTTCGATTGCGCGCGTGATTTTTTCGCCGACCACCGAACCCATCGAGCCGCCGATGAATTGGAAATCCATCACGGCAACGACGACGTCACGATCTTGAATTTTGCCTTCGCCACAGACGACCGCGTCCTTCAAGCCCGTCTTGTTCTGCGCTTCCTTGATGCGTTCGAGGTAGCTGCGGCGACCCTTGAATTGGAGCGGATCTTCGGCTTCGATGTCGTTGAACAACTCGTTGAATGTGCCGGGGTCCAGAAGCACCGAAATGCGTTTATGAGCGCTGATCTGAAAGTGGTAGCCGCAGACTTTGCAGACATCGAGAGCCTTCTGCAATTCTTTAATGAACAACGTTTCGCCACACGCGTTGCACTTGCGAAACTGGGATTCGGTCTGCACACGCCGCGTTTCGGAGCGGGTGGAATTCGAGTCGTCTTGGGTCGCTTCAGCCATCGAAAAAATGTTCCCCGGAAATAAATTGGTCAGCGCCTATATTATGCAAAATCGGAGGCGCGTTCAAGGCAATTAAACTTCATTCGAACCGAAAAGCGAAATTTTACCACAGAGGACACCGAGGGCACAGAGGAACAGCAGAGGACGGAAAGAAAAATGAAAGAGGGCGCAAACCGGCACTTCTTGAACACGCTCTTTAAGAGGGTGTTTTAAAAGTCAGCACGTTGGGATTAATCAACGGTTACCCCTCACCCCGCGAGCCGAACAGTAGGCTCGTCGGCCCTCTCCCTCAAGGGGAGAGGGGAAGGGCTACGGCTACCTCAAGATCAATTTCCCCACTTCGACCGGACGTATTTTTCAAATTGTCCGAAGACTAATTTGTCCACGATCACGCTGGCGATGACAATCAGAAACATCGTCGCGAACATTTTTGGGTATTCGAAATTGTTGCGCGATTCGTCGAGTTGACTACCGACGCCGACGACGTGCTTGATCAATTCACCAGCCAGCAATGAGCGCCACGCGAACGACCAGCCTTGCTTCAATCCCGAGGCAAACACCGGCATCGCTGACGGAACAAAGACCCACCACAGGCTCTGCCATTTACTGGCGCCGAACGTCCCAGCGACGCGACGGTACATGTTCGGAACCTGGGTCAAGCCGTCGCGCGTCGCGATGCAGATCGATCCGACCGAGCCCATCAGCACAATGAAGAGAATCGCTTTTTCATTCAGCCCGAACCACAGGATCGCGAATGGCATCCAGCAAATACTGGGCAGCGATTGGACGCCGAGCACCAACGGGCCCAGCAACCATTGACCGAAGCGGCTCGAAAAAATGATCAATCCGAGCGTCACTCCGATCAGCAACGCCAGACCGAATCCGTAGCCCACGCGCAGCAGACTTGCAGCGAGCGCGCTGAAAAACGAGCCGTCGAATAGGCCCTCGCGAAACGATTCGATCACGCTCCACGGCGACGGGAATCCGACAGAGTCCTCCCCGCCGAACACCCTATATCCCGTCTCCCATATCAACAGCCACGTTGCCACTAGTCCGAGAGCCAATAGACTTTTCTTCCAAATGCCAGTCATCGTCGCCTTCTTTCTTAACCAATTTATCGAGTTCGTCTTCGAGCTCTTTGAGGATTGTGCTGCGCAATTCAATCAACGCGGGATCGAGAAAGTTGCGCGGATGCGTGAGCGGAACGGTGAGGATTTTTCGGATACGTCCGGGCTGGCTGCCCAGGATCACGATGCGATCAGCGAGACGTACCGCTTCCTCGACCGAATGCGTGACGAAGACGATGGTCTTCTTCGTGGCCATCCACAGTTCCTGCAATTCCAGATGCAGAATATCGCGCGTGCGCGGATCGAGCGCGGAGAACGGCTCGTCCATCAGCAGCATCGTCGGTTCGACGGCCAGCGCTCGGGCAATGGCCGCGCGCTGTTTCATGCCGCCTGACAATTGGAACGGATAGCTCTTGCTGAATTTTTGGAGATGGACCATCTTCACGTACTGGTCCGCGCTCTCGCGGCGTTCTGGTTTTGTGAGGCCGCGCACTCGGAGACCGAACTCGACATTTTGCCGCACGTTCAGCCATGGAAAAAGGCCGTGCTCTTGGAAGAGCACGAGCCGGTCCGGGCCGGGGCCGGTGACCTGTTTGCCTTCGAAGAGAATCTCACCGGCGTCCGGTTTTTCGAATCCGGCGATCAGATTCAACAGCGTCGATTTTCCGCAGCCGCTGGGTCCAACGAGCGCGAGGAACTCGCCGTCATACACGTTCAGATCAACGCTTTGCACGGCGGTGAATTGAGTATTGCCGGTGGTATAATTCTTGGTCGCGCCGCGAATTTGGACTTTAACGGGGCGCGCATCGTTGCGATGTGGCATTACTTTTTCGCTTCCTTTAATCGGTTCAGAATCGACAACTCGAAGAGTTTGCTCAAGTCCGGTTTCTTTTTTGTGAAACCCAATTCCGAATACCATAGCGCCATTTTGTCGACGCTCGCTGGCAGCGGATCGGTGTCAAATTCCACACGCGACAACGCTTCTTTGAGAATTTCGGGCGCGAGCGCTTTGCCTTGCAGTCGCTTCAGTTCATCGTTGATGATCGGCGCGGCCGCATCGGGTGACGAGCGTACGAATTCCGTCAATTCGATGTGAGTCTTCAAAAACGCTTCGACAATATCCGGGTGCTGGCGAAGGAACTTGCTCGTCGCGACGATCAGCGTGATGTTGAATTTCTTGCCGTCCCAGAGATTCTTCTCTTCTTCAATCAGCACTCCACCCGCTTCTTTAATGAGGCGCGTACCCCAAGGTTCGGGCGCCCACGCGGCGTCGATCTGGCCTTGCTTGAAGAGGCCCAATTGGTCCGCGTTGATGATCGTTTCTATGGTCGTTGTGCCACCGTCTTTCTTGTCTTTGTCGTGCAACGTATGCAGCAAAAACGCGCGCGCTGCGATGTCTTGCGTGTTGCCGTATTGCGGCGTCGCGATGCGTTTACCTTTAAGGTCTTCGAGTTTTGTGATGCCGCTGCCTTTTCGCGCGACGATCACGACGCCGTTCGCCGCCGCTCCTCCGATGACGCGCAACACTTTGCCACCACTTTTGAAA
>Ga0194061_1000667_pt1 | contig 20774 bp, 21 predicted proteins | sample SepL2221m_MetaG_FD_163423 | JGI IMG/M metagenome (GOLD analysis project Ga0194061, IMG submission 163423) | Anoxic zone freshwater microbial communities from boreal shield lake in IISD Experimental Lakes Area, Ontario, Canada - Sep2016-L224-21m | ecosystem: Environmental > Aquatic > Freshwater >... | reverse complement strand
CAGTGGCCGGCGTGGGTTCCCCAGGGGCCGGGGCAGGGGGCGCACCCGCCGGGCTGGTGATCGACTGACCGGGATTGGAAGGTGCGTTAGCGGCCAGATGGCTGTTGTTGAACAGGGGGCTGCTACTCGCCAGAAGGAGGGGGGGGGCTGAAAGGCTGGATGGGGCCGAAGGGCTGGTGGCGGCCGGCGGAAGGCTTGTGCTCACAGGGGTCGACCTCTTGAAGAAGTTTAGCGATTTGACGGAAGGCAGGGCCGCACAGGATGATCTTCGTTTGGCAGAGCGACGGGGATGGCTGTTCCCAAGAAGAAAACCTCCAAGGGCAAGCGCAACCAGCGCCACGCCCACTGGAAGGCAAAGGCCGGAGTGGCCGCCCAGAAGGCCCTCTCGATTGGCAAGGCCGTGCTTAGCGGCCGTGCCCAGGGCTTCGTCTACCCGATCGCCGAGAGCGAAGAAGAGAGCGAAAGCTGAGCCAGGGCGGCTCTCGCTTCCGCACCCGTGCCGCTCCACAGGCAGCGGCGGCGACCATCCAACACCCCTACCCCGGCTGCCGCGTCCAGCAGGGGATCCTGGTAGAGAGGCGGCGGCAACGATCCCAGGCTCGAGCGCACCAGGTCCTTCACCGCCGTGGCCGGGAGTCCCCCATCGGGGCTGCGGTGCCGCTGCTGTGCTTCAGCTTGCAGCCGCCAGCGCAGGGGCAGCGTCCAGCGAACGGGCCTCAGAATCCAAAGCCCATCTAGGGCCCGCGAAAGGGGCTCGTAAGCCTTCAGTTCCCTGTTCCAATGGGGTAGCCAGGCCCATTCAGCGGCGCTGAGATCAAGGTTCGCCGCTTCGGCAAGGGAGGCCAGTCCCGTCGCCGGGCCTGTCTCCGGCAGCGGACGACAGCCCAGCAGCCAGCCCTCCAGCAGGACCGCATCCGCCTTCTGCTCGCTCCATCCACAGCGGTCGCCCTCACCGCCTCGCAGGGTCTTGTCGAAGCGGGGCAGCCGCAGCAGACCCCCTGTCCGCCACGTGGCCAGGGCGGTGGCCAAGGCCCCTGGGTCATGGCTGCCGGGGGGCACCCGCCACACGCCGAAAGGGTTGCCCACCAGCAGTCGCCTGCGTTCCTCCCAGCTCCGGTAGGCGTCATCGATCGAGGCCACCGCCAGCCGCAGCCCCCCCTGGGCGGCCAAGCCCCCCAGCACCTGGGCCAGGGTCGATTTGCCTGCCCCCACGGGCCCGTTGAGGCCGATCACCACGGGGCCCCCGCTGGCCCGGTGCTCCAGCGCCGTGAGCAGGGGCAGCCAGAACCCCTCCACCAGGCTGGGGTGGGCCCGATCCAGGGCCGCCACCGCCTCGGGCTCCCCATCCCGCCGCCACGAGGCCAGCCGCTGGCCCCAGTCCTGGCGCCAGGCCTGGGGATCCGCAACGCCGCAGGACGCCAACAGGGTCGCGGCGGTCAAGAGCCCAATTTGAAGGCTTCCAGCACCACCGCATAGACAAGGCCGATGCGCAGGTTGTCGCAGATCACCCATCCCAGGCCGGGGTCCCCTTTCAACCAGCGGCTGCGGCCCCGGACCACCGCCTCAAGAGCCAGCACCATCACCAGCACCACCATGGGCCGCTGGCCGATCCGTTGCAGGAAGTAGGCGGTCAGGTTGCTGCCGCCATAGATCCCCAGCAGCAGGGCCAGGATCGCCAGGCTTTTATGACGCCAGTTGCCCCTGAGGCCGCCGAAGAGCACACGCCCTAGCTGCCCCTGGGCCTGGCTGAAGCGGGTGGGCTCCACCGGTAGCCGGGTCATGGCGCGGGAACCAGCTGCTCCAGCCAGGAGAGCGTAACCAGCCCTCCGGGGCAAGGCGGCCCCCGCCGCACCCGGCAGGGCAGACCTGGATCCCCCAGACCCTCCAGCACCGCGGCGGCCCCTGCGAAGCGCTGGGCGGGCTCCTCGGCGCTGTCCACACCCAGGGTGACCAGGCAGGCCAGGCCGGCGCCCCGGGCGGCCCCCAGACCGTTGACGGAATCCTCGATGGCCAACACGGCCGTGGCAGCGATGCCCAGCCGGTCAACGGCCAGGAGGTAGGCCTCCGGATCCGGTTTCTTGTGGCGCACGTCCTCGCCGCAGATGGCGAAACTCAGGACGTTCGCCAGATCCCCCAGCAGCTGCCCCCGGAGCACCTGCACCGAGTCCCGGCCACTGGTGGTGACGATTCCCTGGCGCAGTCCCGCCGCGGCGGCCGCCGCCATCAGCCGCCGCACCCCCGGCCGCAACTTCAGTTCACCCGTCTCCATCAGGGCGCGGTAATGGATCTGCTTGCGCCGCACCAGTTCGTCCAACCGGGGCGGATCGGGATCATGGCCCTCCACTTCCCGCAGGAAGACGGCCAGGCGCTCGCGGCCGCCGCTCACCGCCAGCAGGTGCCGGTAGGTGGTCTGGCTCCACTGCCACGGCAGGCCTGCTTCGGCCATGGCGCGGTTGAAGGCCAGCCGATGGCCCCCCTGCTCGGTCTCCGCCAGGGTGCCGTCCACATCCCAGAGCAGCGCCTGCGGGGAACCCTGGGGGGACACAACCTGCATGGATGCAGGCTAGGAGGTGCATGGTGAGCGATCGCCCAGCAGAATGCTGCAGACCCAGTGCCGAGCCGTTGCTCAATTCCCTGCCCGAGCAACGCTGGCACCTGCCTTCCCCCCTCCCGCCTCCCGCGGAGGAGGGGGCCGATGCAGACCCGCTCGCGAGCCATGGGCTACCCGATGAGCTCCTGGCGCTGCTGCGGCGTCGGGGCTTTGACACGGCCGCGTCGATCCAGGAGTTGCTGGATCCCCCGGCCGCCCCTGACGCCGCTGAGCACTTCGCCGATCTGGCCGCGGCGGTGAGCCGGTTGCGGCGGTCCTGCGCCGGGGCCGAGCCAGTGGCCATCTGTGGCGACTACGACGCCGATGGCATGACCAGCACGGCGCTGTTGGTGGGAGTGCTGCAGCGGCTCGGCGCCCGGCCCGTGGCCGCCATCCCCAGCCGCCAGGACGACGGCTACGGCCTCAATGTCGCCATGGTGGAGCGGCTGCATGCCGAGGGGGTGCACCTGCTGGTGACCGTGGACAACGGCATCTCCGCCCGCGATGCCCTCGATCGCGCCCAGGAGCTGGGGGTGGAGGTGATCCTCACCGACCACCACACCCTGCCGGCGGAACATCCCCCCTACCTGGCCCTGCTCCATCCGGCCTGCACCCCGGAGGGTTCCCCCTTTCGGGGGTTGGCCGGGGTGGGCCTGGCCTATGTGCTGGCCCAGGCCCTCTGCCGCGCCCTGGCGCGCCCCGATGCCCTGGCGGTGGCCCTGGATCTCTTCTGCATCGGCACCGTGGCGGATATGGCGCCCCTGCTGGGGGTCAACCGCCGCTGGTTGATGGATGGTCTGCCCCGGCTGGGGGCCAGCCGCCTGCCGGGCCTGCAGGCCCTGGGGCAGCTGGCGGGACTGGAGGATCGCCCCCTCGACGCCGGCGCCGTGGGTTTTCAGCTGGCTCCCCGCATCAATGCCGTCGGGCGGCTGGGGGATCCATCCCTGGTGGTGGAGTTGCTCACCACCGACGACCGGGACCGGGCCCTGGAACTGGCGCGGGAGTGCGAAGCCCTCAACCGCCAACGCCGGGAACTGTGCGAAGCGATCGAAGCCGAGGCGGTGGCCCTGGTGGAGGCCGATGGTCCCCGGCGGCCAGCCTTTCTGCTGCTGGCCCAGGGCCATTGGCACCACGGCGTGATCGGCATCGTGGCGGCCCGGTTGGTGGAGCGCTTCTCCCGCCCGGTGGCCCTGCTGGCCGGCGAGGGCAACGGCCGCCTGCGCTCCTCCGTACGTGCCCCCAAAGGTTTTGCTGTTGATCGGGCGCTCCAGCACTGCGCCGACCTGCTGGAGCGCTTCGGTGGCCACCCTGCGGCCGGGGGCTTCACCGTGCGGGCCGAGCGGGTGGCGGCCCTGCACGAGCGCCTTGACCAGGTGGCGCAGGACTGGCTGCAGGCGCGGGGCGAGGGTCAGCTGGTGGAACCGGAGGCCCACCTGGCCCTGGAGCGAATCACGCCGGAGTTCTGGCGCCAGATGCAACGGCTCGAACCGTTCGGGATCGCCATGGCCGCTCCCCTCTTCTGGAGTGCCCGCTGCCAGGTGGTGGAGCAGCGGACCCTGCGGGGCGGTCACCTGCAGCTGACCCTGGAGCAGGGGGGCAGCCGGTTACGGGCGATTGCCTGGCGGTGGCAGGGCCAGGGCAGCGTGCCGGAGTGGGTGGATGTGGCCTATCGACTGCGTCTGAACCGCTGGCAGGGCCAGGAGTCCCTGCAGCTGGAGCTGGTGGGGCTGCGCTGTAGTGGGCCCGGGGAGGTGTTGCTGCTGCGCCGGGAGCGCACCTATTGGTGTCGGCGCCAGGGCGAGGGTCTGCTGATCCGCAACGATGCTGGGGAGGAACTGCTGCGGCCCTTGCCAGCCACAACGGGTACGGCGCTCACCAAGGACTCCAGGGGTACGGAGGCCGAGGAACACCCCTATATCCTCACGCTGCTGCAGGAAGCTGCGGTCGCCTTGGGCCTGGTCGCCTGATGGCCTTGCCCTTGCCCAAGCTGCTGCGGCTGTTTCTGAGCCTGATCCTGCTGGGGGCGGTTGTGGGCGCCGCCTGCTGGCCCCTGAACCTGATCGACCGGGCCCAGGACTGGCTGCTGCACCAACTCCCGGCCTATAGCGGCCAGGCATGGGGGCCCCAGTCCCTGCTGGTGGTGGCAACCCCGATCGCGCTGATGCCGCTGCTGCTCGCCCTCCAGGCCGGTCCCTGGCGGGAAGGGGCCGGCTCGGGGATACCCCAGACGATCGCCAGCCTCAAGGCCCCCGAGGCGGCCCACCGCTTCATGGCTGTCTCACCCACCCTGCAGCGGGTCCTGCTCTGGACCGTGGCCAGCCTCGGCCTGCTGCCCCTGGGCAGGGAAGGCCCCGTGGTGCACGTGGGTGCCGCTGTCGCCCAGGCCCTCGGCAGCCGCTGGCCCATTCTGGTGCGGGCCCTCTCTCCAGGTGGTCTGCTGGCGATTGGGGCCGGGGCTGGCCTGGCCGGTGGTTTCAACACCCCCTTGATGGGGGTGATGTTCATGGCGGAGGAACTGACCGGCAGGTTCAAGGCCCAACTGATCTGGCCAGCCCTGCTGGTGTGCTCCGGCGCTGCGATGCTCAGCAACCTGGAGGGCCAGCCGATGTTCGCCCTCGGCATCCTCAGTGACCCGGCGATCGAGCTGGGCCAGATGGTCTGGGCCTTGCCGGTGGGACTGGTGGGGGGGCTGCTGGGGGCTGGTTTTTCCCGTTTGCTCTTGGAGACCACCCGTCAGATCCTGCCCCACCTGCGGCAACATCCCCTCCTCTATGGCCTGCTGCTGGGCTGCTTGCTCGCCCTGCTGGGATTCCTCAGCGGCGGCCAAAGCGGCGGTGACGGCGAGGCTTTGATGGAGCAGTTGATCCGCACGGCGGACGAGCCAATGGCCGCTGTGCCGTGGCTGGGACTTCTGCTGGTGAGGCTTCTCGGTCCGGTGCTGTCGTTGGGAGCTGGAATCCCAGGGGGATTGATCGATCCGGCCTTCAGCCTCGGGGCGGTCCTTGGCAAAGGCATGCTGCAGACCTTCGGGGCCGATCCCCGCATGGGCCTGGCCTTGGGGATGGCTGCGGGTCTGGCGGGGGCCACCCAACTACCGGTGATGACGATCGTCTTCGCCGTGCGACTCGCCGGCGACCAGCAGTTGCTGCCAGGAATCGTCCTGGCGGCCACCATCGGGGCGATCAGTAGTCGACGGCTGCTGAGCGAGCCGATCTACCACGCCCTGGCCGATCTTCAGAGCGCGCCGCGGCGGTAGAAGAGGATGAAGATGACTGCGGGACCGGCGAGGGTGATCAGAGCCAGCGCCAGGAAGTTGGAGATCAGGTGGAAGTCGATGCCCATGGTGGTTCGGCTGGGGGGTCTGTTCGATGCAGCCTACGGGTGCCGCCGCAGGGAGCGTTCCCGACCCGCCCACCTCTGTGACGGCTTGTCACAGCCTTCCCGAACGAGGCCATGGCCATGACTCGCCCCGAGAGCTGGACCTGCATCAGCAACTGCGGCGCCTGCTGCCGGCTGGCTCCCCAGGAGCGCCCGGAGGCGCTGGAGGTCCTCGATGAGGACCAGCGGCGCCGTTATCTGGCCATGGTGGGCCCCGATGGCTGGTGCATTCACTACGACAGCGGGGGTCGTCGCTGCCGCATCTATGGGGATCGGCCGGAGTTCTGCCATGTGGGCAACCTGGCGGACCTCTTCGGGGTTCCCCAGGCCGGGGCGGATGCCTTCGCCATCGCCTGTTGCCGCCAGCAGATCCGAAGCACCTATGGCGGCCGTGGCAGGGTGTATCGCAGTTTCGAGCGGGCCATCCAGGGGCGGTGATGGGCGAGGACCTCCAGCCAGCCAGCACTCAGGCGCCCTCCCAGGGGGACCCAGCTGCCGAGTCGGGCAGCCTGGGCCTTACCTCGGCAGGGGGTTGGGGTGCCGTGTTCCTCACCACCGCCACCACGGTCTTCCTGGCGGAACTGGGGGACAAGACCCAGTTGGCCGCCCTGCTGCTCTCAGCCCAGTCCGGGGAGCCGGTGGTGGTGTTCATCGGCGCCTCCCTCGCCTTGGTGTGTTCCAGCCTGGTGGGGGTGCTGCTGGGCCGCTGGCTCGCCGGGCTGATGCCCGCCCACCAGCTGGAGCGGCTGGCCGGCATCTTGATGGTGGGCCTGGGCCTCTGGATCGGCCGCCAGGCGGTGATCAGCCTGATGACCTCCTGAGCCGCCCCAGCTCTCGACCTGCCCCGCCGCCTGATCAGCCAGAACGATGAACCTTTCCCTGCTGGCCTCCACGTTCGTCACCGTTTTTCTGGCGGAGTTGGGCGACAAGACCCAGCTGGCGGTGGTCACCATCAGCGGCACCAGCAACCGGCCGGTGGCGGTGTTCGCCGGTAGCTCCTTTGCCCTGGTGCTCGCGAGCCTGTTGGGGGCCGCGGCCGGTGGCTCTCTCTCCTCCCTGATCCCCGCCGACTCCCTGCAGCTGGCGGCCGCCCTGGGCTTCCTGATCATCGGCGGTCGCTTGATCTGGCGTTCCTCCCAGCCGCAGGAACCCGCGCTTGAAGAAGCTTCCGCACCCCGCGATCCGGCCGATCCCTAGACTCAGCGGTTAAGACACACGACCGCGCGGGCCTCGCTTCACGCCCGGACGGCCGCGATGCCACCGCCTCCACCCCTCCCCCGATGAAGTTCACGGTCGCCGACCTGCTCGACCAGCTCCCCGCCAGCGGTCCGCTGCCGGTCGCCAAGCTGGAGAAGGCCCTTGGCCTGAGCCAGAAGAGCGACAAGGACCAGCTGCGCATCGCCCTGGCGGGTCTCAGCCGGGTGGGGCTGCTGGAGGCTGAAGACGATGAGGTCAGCCGCCGCGAGGACGAAGGCCTGATCGAGGCACGGCTGCGCTGCTCCAGCAAAGGCTTCTGCTTCGCCCTTCGGGATGACGGCGGCGAGGACATCTACATCCGCGACCACCAGCTCAACCACGCCTGGAACGGCGACCGGGTGCTTGTGCGCATCACCCGCGATGGGGGACGGCGCCGTTCGCCCGAGGGGGGCGTTCAGTGCATCCTCCAGCGCAGCACCTCCTCCCTGCTGGCCCAGGTGGAGCAGCAGAACGACCGCCTGGTGGCCGTCCCCCTTGACGATCGCCTGCTAACGGCGGTGGAACTGCCGGCCGACGATGGCGTCCATCTCCATCCCGAGCAGGAGTCGGTGGTGGAGGTGCGCATCGATCGCTATCCGGTGGGCCAGTTCTCTCCCCAGGGGCACGTGGCCCGCAGCCTGGCCATCCATGGCGGCCCTGAGGCGGATCTCGATCTGCTGCTCACCAAGCATGGGCTGCGGGATCGGTCCGCCGCCCCCCGCACCACCCCCAAGGCTCCCCTCGAGAAGGGCCGCACCGACCTGACCCACCTGCCCACCCTGCTGCTCGAGGGCTGGAACGGCGCCGAGGCCCCCCTGCTCCCCGCCGTCTCCCTGGAGGACACCGGCGAGGGCTGGCGCCTGTGGGTGCACGCCCCCTCGGTGGCCGAACGGCTGGCTGCGGGCGGAGCCCTCGACCTCTGGTTGCGCGAACAGGCGGAAGCGCTCTGCGTCGGCCCCCGCTGGCTGCCCCTGTTGCCGGCGGCCCTCACCAAGGCAGCTGCCTTCACCTCCGGCCAGCGCCAGGACGCGTTGTCCGTTGCCCTCGATCTCGACCGGGAAGGTCGGCTGCTCCATTACACCTTCAGCCTCAGCACCATCAGGCCCGATGCCCAGGTGGAACCCAAGGCGCTCGTGGCCCTTGCTGAGCGCAAGCCCAAGGCCCGCACCGTGCCGCCGGCCCTCAAGGCCCTCAAAGATCACCTCGGCCTGCTGGACCAGCTGATCGAGCTGGCAGGTCTGCTGCGGGCCCGCCGCTTGGAGGCGGGCTCCATCGATCTCGATCTACCCATGCCCGCGATCGAGAGCCTCGGCGATCTCGTCACGCCGCCGCCGGATGAAAGCGGTGAGGGCTGGATGGTGGAGCTGCCCTTCAGCCATCCCTTCGCCCTCTTGCGCGAGGTGGTCATTCCCGCCCACCGTGCCCTGGGCCGGCACCTGGCCGCCCTGGAACTTCCAGCGATCTACGCCCTCCAGGAGGCACCGGATCCTGCTGACGTCAACGAAGTGGCCAAGGCCGCCCTGGCCCTGGAGATCCCCCTGGAACTGGCGGCTGACGGCAATGCCACCGCCTCCGAGCTGGCCAGCGTGTTCGCCGCCAGCGCCCGCCGCCGGGTGCTGCAGCAGCAGCTCAAGGAGACCCTGCGCCCCGTTCAGCTCGCCGATGCCCCCGGGGCCAACCACCTGGCCGGCGAGGAGATCGCCTTCGCACCCTGGGCTCTCCCCGGCCTCCACTACGCCGACCTCTGGAATCAGCAGGTGCTCGTGTTGCTCCTGAGCGAGGGCAAGGACCGCCCGTCGGTGCGCCACAAGACCAGGGTGGATCTCGCCTCCGACAGCTGCCATGGGCAGGTGGACTGGCCCCTGCTGCCTCCCAGCGCCCTGACGCCCGTCCAGGAGGCCCGCAGCAGCTCCCTGCTGCACCGCCTCAACGCCCGCTCCCGTTTCGTACAGGAGCTCCAGGCCGATGCCCTGGCCCTGGCCCAGGCGCGACAGGCCGAGCCCCTGGTGGGCCAGGCCCTTGAGGGGGTCATCAGCGGTGTCCAGAGCTATGGCTTCTTCGTCGAGGTGCCCCCTTCCCAGGTGGAAGGGCTGGTGCACGTGAGCTCCCTCAAGGACGACTGGTACGAGTACCGCTCCCGCCAGAACCGTCTGGTGGGCCGCAAGAACCGCCGCACCTACATGTTGGGTGACACGGTGGAGGTGGTGATCCAGAAAGTGGATGTACTCCGTCACCAGATCGATCTGGCGGTGGTCCAGAGCGAAGATGGCTTCGATGGCGGCGAGTCGGAGTCCGCGCCTGCCGACGACGGCGGTGACGAACCTCTGCCCTTGGCCCTCTCAGGGGATTGACCATGGATCCGGTGGTGCTGGCCGTGTCCGGCGCTTCCGCCCAACCCCTGGCCCAGCGGGCCCTGCAGCTGTTGCTCGAGGCGGGTGAAACCGTCGAACTGATCACCAGTAGGGGCGCGATCGGGGTCTGGCAGGCGGAGATGGGGCTGAGGGTGCCCTCGGAACCGGAGGCCCAGCAGCTGTTCTGGCGGGAACGCACCGGCACCGATGGGGGAACCCTGCGCTGCCATCGCTGGAACGACCAGGCGGCCGCCGTCGCCAGTGGCAGTTATCGCACCCGCGGCATGGTGATCCTGCCGGCGAGCATGGGCACCGTGGGCCGCATCGCCTCCGGCGTGGCCCTTGATCTGATCGAGCGGGCCGCCGATGTGCACCTGAAGGAGGGGCGCCCCCTCGTGATCGCCCCCAGGGAACTGCCCTGGAACCTGGTGCACCTGCGCAACCTCACCCGCCTGGCGGAGGCGGGTGCCCGGATTGCTCCTCCCGTTCCCGCCTGGTACCACCAGCCCACCAGCCTTGAGGAGATGGTGGATTTCCTGGTGATCCGGGTGTTCGATTGCCTCGGCTACGACCTCGGTCGCCTCCGCCGTTGGCAGGGTCCCCCCTCCTCTTCCTAACGACCCGTGCCCGTGCTGCGTCGTCTGCTGCTGTTCCCCCTGCTGGCGCCCCTGGCCCTGGTGCTGCTGGTGGGTGTGCTCAATCCAAGGCCTGCTTACCGCTTGCGGTTACTGGTCTGGAGTTCCCCCCCGCTGCCCCTGGGGGTGTGGATCACCCTGGCCGGTGCTGGCGGTGCAGCCCTCAGTGCCGGGGCCACGGCCCTGGCCCTGAGGGGGGCGGGGCCTGTGCTGGGGCGCCGGGTGCGCCAGGAACAGGATCGGGTCAGCTTCGAGGGCCCAACGGCGGCCCCCTCCAGGCCCCGGCCCGCAGCGGCCCCCGAGGCCAGCGCCGCAGCATGGAGTTGGCCGAAGCGGGCGCCCCAGGATCCAGCCCCCACGGTGTCGGTTCCCTTTCGTGTGATTCGCAAAGGAACGGGGGCTCCGGCCCCGGCTAAGGCCCCATCTCCGGGAGGCGTCACCGTTCCATCCCCCACGGCCGCCCCTGCCCCCCTGGGCGATGCGGCGCCGGAGGAGAGCTGGGACAGTCCCGACCAGGACGACTGGTGAGAGGGAGATCCTTCTAAAGTCCGCGCACTCCCTTCCCTGATCCCTGTCGTGAGCGATCCGATCAGCCCTGAGCCCACTCCGGCCGCCAGCCCCGCTGCGGCCAAGCCCGCGGCCGCCACTCCAGCCCCAGCCAAGGCCAAGCCTCCTGCCCCCGAGGACAAGCCCTTCGCTGAGTTCATCCCCAACCTGTTCCTGCCGGCCCTGCGGGAGCGGTTCGCTGCCTCGGGTGGCCCGACCACCGACTTGGTGTTCGAGCAGGGGGCCATGCCGGTGGTGGCCAGCCCCTGCTGGCAGGTGAAGGGAGCTCTGCCGGGCGGGCGGCGTTTCTGGCTGAGCTTTGCCGACGCCGACATCAACGCAGCCAAGACCTTTGCCCTGGCGGAGGGGGGCAGCGAGCCCACCTTGCTCGAATCCTTTCTGGTCGATGAAAAGAAGACCACCCTGGCCCTGCTGGTCTCCCGGGTTGTGTCACGGCTCAACGGCCAGAAGTGGTTGGGCCCCAACTGAAGGGCCCGCCGCCCTTACGATGCACTTTCAGACCTGATGCCCCGTTCCGCGATGGTGCCCCCCGCAGCCACAGCCGAGTCTCCTGCGGAGACCGCCACCTTCAAGGAGCCGGTCAAGGACACGATTCTGACGCCGCGGTTCTACACCACAGACTTCGAGGCCATGGCGGCCATGGACCTGCGGCCCAACGAGGTGGAGCTGGAGGCGATCTGCGAGGAATTCCGCAAGGACTACAACCGCCACCACTTCGTGCGTAACGAAGAGTTCGAGGGGGCGGCCGACAAGCTCGATCCCGAGACCCGCAAGGTCTTCGTGGAGTTCCTGGAGCAGAGCTGCACCTCGGAGTTCTCCGGGTTCCTGCTCTACAAGGAGCTGAGCCGCCGCATCAAGGCCAAGAACCCCCTGCTGGCGGAGTGCTTTGCCCACATGGCCCGCGATGAGGCCCGCCATGCAGGGTTCCTCAACAAGTCGATGGGTGATTTCGGCCTCCAGCTGGATCTGGGCTTCCTCACCGCCAGCAAGGCCTACACCTTCTTCAAACCCAAGTTCATCTTCTACGCCACCTACCTGTCGGAGAAGATCGGCTACTGGCGCTATATCGCCATCTACCGCCACCTGGAGCAACATCCGGAGAGCAAGATCTTCCCGATCTTCAATTTCTTTGAGAACTGGTGCCAGGACGAGAACCGCCATGGCGACTTCTTCGACGCCCTGATGAAGGCCCAGCCGGATACTGTGCGAGGCCTCCAGGCCCGTCTTTGGTGCCGTTTCTTCCTGTTGGCCGTGTTCGCCACCATGTACGTGCGCGATGTGGCCCGCAAGGAGTTCTACGAAGCCCTCGGCCTGGATGCCCGGGAGTACGACAAGGTCGTGATCGCCAAGACCAACGAAACCTCGGCCCGGGTGTTCCCCGTGGTGCTGAACGTCGATCACCCCAAGTTCTACCTGCGTCTTGAGCGGATCGTCACCAACAACGCCTCCCTCAGCGCCGCCGACGCCTCCTCCGCTCCGGCCCCCCTCAAGCTGCTGCGCAAGCTGCCCTTCTGGGCCGCCAATGGCCTCGAGATGGCCAAGCTGTTCCTGACCGCTCCCATCCGCAGCGAGCAGTTCCAGCCGGCTGTCCGCTGACCCCCCTACCCCTTGCCCTCTCCCCTTTGTTGAGCTCCCCTTCGGCTGTCCTGGCGGTCGAGCCCTTCGATTTGTCGTGGCGACCACGGCTGGAAACCCTTTTGGCCGCTGGCCGGGCCGCCGGGGCCGATCTGGTGGAGGTGTTCCTGGAGCGCACCGATTCGGTCGGCGTTCTGGCGGAGCAGGACCGCATCACCAGCGTCAGCCCTGGCCTGGGTCGGGGTGCGGGTCTGCGGGTGTTTCTGGGGGAGCGTGATGGCTTCGTCAGCACCAATGACCTGAGTGATGGAGGGCTGCTTTCGGCCCTGGACCAGGCCCTGGGCATGTTGGGGCTGGAGAGGCTGGCCCAGGCCCGCGGTGATTTCGAAGGTCTGCCCGGCCTGCGGGACTTCGCCCAGGCCAAGGGTGATTGGCTCAGCCGCGTTCCGGACCTGGGGGAATCGGCCGACCGCTTGTTGGAGGGCACCGCCCTGCTGGAGCGCCACGGCCAGCACCTGCAGGTGCGCCGCGGCAGTTACTCCCGTGACTGGCAGGAGGTGTTGGTGGCCGCCAGCGACGGCACCTTCGCCCGTGACATCCGCCTGCACCAGTCGGTGGGGTTGAACGTGCTGGCGGCCGACGGTGACCATCGCGCCAGCTTGGGCCGGCGCTACGGCACCTCCGGCCGTCCCGATGATCTGCGCAGCTGGGATGCGGAGGCGTCCGCCCGTGATCTCTGCGCCAGCACGGGCACCATGCTTTACGCCGATTACGTGGAAGCGGGCCAGTGGCCCGTGGTGCTGGCCAACCGCTTCGGGGGCGTCATCTTCCATGAGGCCTGCGGCCACCTGCTGGAAACCACCCAGGTCGAGCGGGGCACCACCCCCTTCGCCGACCGGGTGGGCGAGTCCATCGCCCACGCCGCCGTGACGGCCATCGATGAGGGCCTCAGTGATGGGGCCTTCGGCAGCCTCTCGATGGACGATGAGGGCATGGAACCCCAGCGCACGGTGCTGATCGAGAACGGGGTGCTGCAGCGCTTCCTCTCCGACCGGGCCGGTGAACGGCGCACGGGCCATGCCCGCACGGGCAGCGGCCGGCGCCAGAGCTATGCCTTCGCGGCGGCCAGCCGCATGCGCAACACCTACATCGCCGCCGGGCCCCACACCCCTGCCGAGTTGATCGCCTCCGTTGACCGGGGTCTCTACTGCAAAACCATGGGCGGAGGCAGCGTCGGCCCCACGGGCCAGTTCAACTTCGCTGTCGAAGAGGGCTACCTGATCGAAAACGGTGAGCTCACCAAGCCCGTGAAGGGGGCCACCCTGATCGGCGAAGCCAAGGAGGTGATGCCCCGCATTTCCATGTGTGCCGACGACCTGGAACTGGCGGCGGGCTTCTGCGGCTCCGTCAGCGGCAGCATCTACGTCACGGTGGGGCAGCCCCACATCAAGGTGGACTCGATCACCGTGGGGGGCCGCTGACCATGGCCACGATTGCCAACCCAACAGCCGACAGCATCGACGCCGGGCGCCTGCGGGGGCGCCTGGAGGACCTGGCCCGGGAGTTGCACGTTCCCCGCTGGGACCTGGGGGCGGCCTGCAGCACCGACACCTCCGTGCAGGTGGATCGGGGCGAGGCCAAGCAGCTCAAGGGGGCCCAGCGCAGTTCCATCACGGTGCGGGTCTGGAACGGCGACGGCCTGGTGGGCATCACCAGCACCTCCGATCTCACGGACGCCGGCCTGGCCCGGGCCCTGGCCAGCGCCAGGGACGCCAGTGCCTACGGCAATGCGGAGGAGACTCCCGCCTTCTCCCCCCTGGCCACCGCCCCACTGACGCCGTTGGACCAGCCCCTCCACGCACCCCAGGGGATCCTCCAGCTGCTGGGCACCCTTAAGGAGGCGGAGCGCGACCTGCTGGGCCGTCATCCCGCCATCACCACCGTCCCCTACAACGGCCTGGCGGAACGCAGCAGCGAGCGCATCTACCTCAACAGTGACGGTGCGAGCCGCCATCAGAAGCTCACCACTGCCAGCGTCTACCTTTACGCCCGTGCCGAGGAGGCGGGCCGCAAACCCCGCAGCAGTGGGGCCGTGCGGCTGGCCTACGGCGCCGATGCCCTTGACGTGGCCGGCTGCATTGACGAAGCGGCCGAGCGCACCATCCGCCACCTCGACTACGCCCCGGTCGAGACGGGCCGCTACACCTGTGTGTTTTCCCCTGAGGCTTTCCTCGATCTGATCGGAGCTTTCAGCAGCCTGTTCAACGCCCGCTCCGTGCTCGACGGCGTCAGCCTGAGCAGCCGCGAGTCGTTGGGGAAACCCCTGACGGTTCCTTTCCTCTCGATCCACGACAACGGCCTCCACCCCGGCAACGTGGGCGCCAGCGCCTTCGATGGCGAGGGCACCCCCACCCGGCGCCTGGCGCTGGTGGAGGGCGGCGTGCTCACGAACTTCCTCCACTCCGAGGCCACGGCCCGCCAGTTCGGCGTGCAGCCCACCGGCCATGCCGGCATGGGCGCCAAGGTGGCGGTGGGCCCCGACTGGTTCGAGATCACGGCCACCCCCGGCAGCGTCGGCGGCCAGGCGGGTCTGGATCGCTTCAACGCCGGTGAGCCGATCGTCTGGATCGATTCGCTCTCGGCCCTGCACGCCGGCGTGAAGGCGAGCCAGGGCTCCTTCTCGCTGCCGTTCGACGGCTGGCTGGTGAGTGGAGGGGAAGCTCGCTCGATCGAGGCCGCCACCGTGGCCGGCGACATCCGCAGCCTGCTGAAGGCGATCGTGGGTTTCGAAGGTGAGGCCAAGGTCACGCCGGATGGCCTCTGCCCGCTGGTGTGGGTAGAAAATCTGTCAGTCACCGGTGAGTCCTGAGGCGCCCTTGACGTCCAGCCCCAGTCCGCGCATCGCCTGGATCTCACCCAGTGACTCCTCCGCGAGCACGCCCTCCTGGCTCGAGGGCGGCGTGCAGCACATCAGCAACCCGGATCAGCTCCTTCAGGGACCCGCGGCCGACGTGATTGTGGTGGACGGCTTCACGGATGCGGGCCCGATTCTCCAGGAGTTGCGCTCGCAGCCGCATGACGGACTGCGCCTGATTTATCTCAACGCTGAAGGCGGCGAACTCGCCGCAGCTCTGGCGGACGGCCCCCTGCCCGATGCGGAGACGGGTCTGATGGAGGCTTGGACCCTCTGGCAGGAACGTCTCAAGCTCTTCAACAGGGGCCGCCCGCCGGAGCAGCTCACAGAGCGACTGCTCTGCTGGCTGTGGCAGCGCCCTAAGGCCACGATCAAGCCCCTTCGTGATCCAGCCGTGCGCGAGATGTACCGCTATCCGCTGGTGGAGGTGCTCGCGGGCGACCGCAGCGTTAGCGCTTGGAGTTTTCTGCAGCAGCTGCGCCAGACGAACCAGCTCGACCCCGGGACTCTGTGCGACCGACTGCGCCAGTGCACCAGCTGCGGTTCCAGCCGGCTCAACTACGTGGATGTGTGTCCGGAGTGCAGGAATCTGGACATCGTGCGCCAGCCCTCCCTGCACTGCTTCGTCTGTGGCCATGTCGGCTCCCAGCAGGACTTTCTGCGCGGAGAGAGCCTGGTGTGCCCGAACTGCCTCACCCAGCTTCGCCACATCGGCAGCGATTACGACCGACCGATGGAGAACTACCGCTGTCGCAGCTGCAGTGCATTCTTCGTGGATGCCGAGGTGGATGTGTACTGCTTCGACTGCAACCACCGCCACGCACCGGAGGAGCTGCGCGTACGAGAAATCCGGCCGTTCCGTCTCAGCGAGGCGGGCAACCTGGCCTGCCGCCAGGGCCTGGGTGACAGCAGCGTGGCGGACGAGTACTTCCGCCGGCTCAAACTGATCAACCAGGCCGACTTCCTTGACCTTCTTAACTGGCAGCTCACCATCGCCCGTCGCTATGGACCGCCGAAGGGACCCACCATGGCCAGTCTGCTGGGCATGAAACTGGAGAACCTTGCTCGCGTGATGGAGGAAGCGGGCGAAGTGATGGCCACCGCCATGCTGGAAAGCCTGATGGAGCGGCTGCAGCAGGTGCTTCGTGATACCGACCGCTGCATGCGCGGGCGCGAGGACGTCCTCTGGATCCTGCTGCCCCAGACACCGGCACAGGGTCTGAAACGACTGCAAGAGCGGCTCGTCGAAGGCCTGGACCAGATGAACGGCAGCACCGAGGTCAGCATCACACTGGGCTTCTTGGGCTGTGTTCTGCCCGAACAGGCCCTCAAGGACGAAGATGCCGCCCTGTTGCTGGCCAGGCTGGCCGGCGAACTCAGCTGAGCTGATCGGAACGAATGGATTCCGCGCTTGAACAGACCATCGACCTGCAGATGCTGTTTGAGCAGCTCCAAGGCCCGGATGGGCTGTGGCGGCTGTTCTGGCTGTTCTTCCCGTTCTTCATCCTGGTTGATCTGCCGCTCGCTCTGATCGTGACGATCGGTGTATTTCGCTGGTGGATACGGGAACGCACTCTGATACCCCTGAAGTCACTTTATCGGCCGCGGGTGTCCTGCATCATCGCCTGTTACAGCGAAGGCATGGTGGTGCATCGAACCCTGAGCAGCCTCTGCGAGCAGACCTACAAGGGAGAGATCGAACTGATTCCGGTTGTTGATGGCGCCACTGCCAATCCTCAGACCATGCAGGCGGTGCGTGAGTTCGATGTTGATTCCTGTCTCTACCCCCACGTCCGGATAAGACCGATTGCCAAATGGAAACGGGGCGGGCGGGTATCAGCACTCAATGCCGGCCTGTCGATGTGCACCGGCGAGATCGTCATGGCCATGGATGCGGACACCTCGTTCGACAACACGATGATGACCTCGATCGTGCGGCATTTCGAGGATCCCAACGTACCGGCGGTGTCCGGCTGTCTGCGCGTGCGCAACACCTGGGCATCACTGACAACCGCCATCCAGTCGATTGAGTATCTGCTCTCGATCCAAACGTTCAAGATCGGCCTGAGTGAATGGAACATGGTCAACAATGTCTCTGGAGCCTTCGGCGCTTTTCGCCGCACCACGCTGGCGAGCATCGGAGGATGGGACACAGGAACAGCAGAAGATCTTGATCTGACCCTGAGAATCAAGGCCTATTTCGGCCGTCAACGCCGGTTGCGGATCCCCTTCGAACCGAGGGCAATCGGACATACCGATGCTCCAACCACGTTCAAGGCCTTCCTGCAGCAACGACTTCGCTGGGATGGTGATCTGTTGTTTATTTACGCTCGCAAGCATCGAGGAAGCTTCTCCCCAGAACTGATGGGGTGGCCGAATTTCCTGATGACAGTAGTCAGCGGCCTTTTCGTTCAGGTGGTGATTCCTTTCATCATCGTGGGATACACGATCATCTGCATCCTGATCCTGCCGTGGGCAACCTTTGTTGCGCTTTCAGTCCTGGTCTATGTGTTCTATCTGGTAGGGATGACCTTGCAGTTTCTGCTCACACTGCTCGTGGTTTCAGAGCGACCCGGCCAGGATGTGCGGCTGCTGCCGCTGCTGCCACTCTTCCCTCTGGCGATGTTTGTGATCCGTTGTTGGAGTGCCGTGGCCATGCTCAATGAATGGTTTCGGCGTGGTCATGAGGAAACGAGCATGGCCCCGTGGTGGGTGCTGCAGCGCGGCAGGCGCTTCTGATGGCCAGATTCTCCATGCTGCTGCTCCGCCAGGTGCTGCCCGCCGCAGTCGCCGCGATGGCCCTGCAGCTACCGGTCTTCGCTGGTGGCCAACCTGGATCCTGGAGCCAGGGAACCTACATCTGGGACAGCAAGTCGCTGCTGGATCCGCAGCAGCGCGAAGGGGAACTGCGCGACCTGCGCCGGGCCGGCATGACCGAGCTGATGGTCGGACTGTCCGGTCCGCAGGTGAAAGCGGGAGCGGTAACCCAGCGCCAGTTGCAGGAGTTGATTGATCGCGCCCATCGCCTTGGCTTCAGAGTGCACTTGCTGCTGGGCGATCCGGAGTGGATCCTCCCCAGTGGGCGGCCCGGTTTGCTGGCGCTGATCCGGCTGAACAGGAACCTGCCCTTCGACGGTCTGCATCTGGATCTGGAGGTGGAGCAACTGGGTTGGCCCGTTCCACCGAAGCGTCTGCGGGACTGGATCGCCACCGTTCAGGCAGCAGCCCAGGTGAGCCCCTGGCCCGTGAACCTCTCCAGCCATCCGCGCTGGTTCGAACCCACCGACACCAAGAATCCCTGCATCCCCTGCGCCATCAGCCCGTCGCAGCGGGTGAGCCTGATGATCTACAACCGCAATCCGCAGCGCTCAGCGGCCCGGGCGTTGGCGATCGCCAGGCGCTGGCCCAATCTGCGCCTGCGCCTGGCCCAGAGCGTGGAACCGGGCCTTGAGCCAGGGCTGAGTTGGCACGGCAGCACGGCTGGCGCACTCGAGCTTCAGGTGCAACGCTGGCGGCAGCAACTGGGTGCCGATGGGGTGGGCGGCATCGACTGGCAGGACTGGCAGGCTTTTCCGGGAAAGCGCTGACCAATGAAGGTGCGCTTTGACAGCAACAAGGAGCTCCGGCCGGATCAGGACAATGGCCTGAAGGTGCTCTACGGGCCCTCCAAGCGCGTGGCCTACCGACTGCGCTGGTATCTGATCCTGGCCCTGGTGCTTTCTCCTCTGGTCTACGTGTTCGGGCGGATCACCCTCGACCTTCTGCGGGTGGAGGTGCCGGCCCAACTCCAGGTGCCGAGCACGGAGATTCGAGCACTGGAGAGCGGCACCATCGCGGACGTGGGGGTGGAAGTGGGCGAGCGGGTCAAGCCCGGTGACCTGTTGCTGCGATTGGACAACCCTGACTGGCGATTGAGGCTGGATCAGTTGCAACCGGCCTCAGTGGACAGCCCGGATGGCCTCGGCAGTTCCGCCACGAGCTTGCAGAACTCCACCGTCAGGCTCCAGGGTCAGGTCGTGGAGCTGTTCAAGGGTCTTCAACGCGAGGGAGCGATCAGTTCGGCGGAATTTTTGCGTTCGGAAGTCGATCTCAACATGCAGCGTCTGGCGCTGCTTGAGCTGGAGCGGCGTTTGCGGCAGGAGCGGTTTCAGGTGGTGGGCGAACCAATCCAGAACCTGAGGGACTTGCGCGAACGTGAGGCGCTGTCGGCGCGGCTCGATCTGCTTGCGCTCCGGGCAGACAACCCGGGACGGGTGTCGGAGCTGCTGGTGAACAAGGGCGAGTCAGTCGGTCCGGGTACCCTGCTGATGCGCATTGAACGGGCGGAGGAGCCCCTCTTATGGATCTACCTCCGACCCCGGGACGCCGAGCTGGCACGCCCAGGCGGATCCGTGGAGGTCCGGATGCCGGACGACAGCTGGTTGAAGGCCCGAATCCTGCAGCAGGCCGACCTGGCCCGGCTGCTGCCGCGGGGGCTGCGTTCCAGCGTCGGAGGGGAGGGCTTGGCCAGCCTCGGCGCTGACGGTCTGGCGCTGCAGTTGCCGGCCCGCTTCGAGAAATCTCTGCCGATTCAGTGGCGGGTGGACCAGCTGCCGGTCAAGGTCCGTTTCCCCAGACCCTGGGGCCTGTGAGGATTCTGTTCTGGGGCACCCCCGCCTACGCGGTGCCCACGCTCGATGCCCTGGTGGCCGCCGGCCATCAACTGGTGGGGGTGGTGACCCAGCCCGACCGGCGCCGGGGCCGGGGGGCGGCCCTGGTGCCCTCGGCCGTTAAGGCCAGGGCCACCGAGCTGGCCCTGCCGGTGTTCACCCCCGGGCGCATCCGGCGGGAGCCCGAACTCCAGGCCCAGCTGGCCGCCCTCGGTGCCGACCTTTCGGTGGTGGTGGCCTTTGGCCAGATTTTGCCGCTTGAGGTGCTGGAGCAGCCGCCCTATGGCTGCTGGAACGGCCATGGCTCGCTGCTGCCCCGCTGGCGTGGCGCGGCGCCGATCCAATGGAGCCTGATCGAAGGCGACCAGGAAACCGGAGTGGGGATCATGGCCATGGAGCAGGGCCTCGACACCGGACCGGTGCTGCTGGAGGGGCGCCTGGCGATTGGCTTGCGGGAGAATGCCATCCAGTTGGGGGAGCGCCTCAGCCTCCTCACCGCCGAGCTGTTCGCGGAGGCCCTGCCGCTGATCGAGGCGGCGGGGCCCGGTCCCGCGGCGCAGCGGCTCCAGCGCCTGGGGGTGCGGCCCCAGGGGGAGGAGGGCCTGTCCCATGCCCGCCTGCTCACCAAAGACGACCGCCGCCTTGATTGGGGTGCCTCCGCCCTGGCGCTGCATCGCCGGGTGATGGGGTTGTACCCGGCGATGGCGACCCAGTGGCGGGGGAAGGGGCTGAAACTGCTGGCCACCGAACCGCTGGTGCGTCGCCTGGCCGACCAGCTCAGCCCCGAGGCCGCCGATCTCAGCCATCGTTGGGGAGTTGCCCCAGGTTCCGAGGGCCCAGCCAGTGGGAACTCCACCGTTCCGGGCACGGTATTGGCGG
>Ga0194061_1000665_pt1 | contig 20803 bp, 20 predicted proteins | sample SepL2221m_MetaG_FD_163423 | JGI IMG/M metagenome (GOLD analysis project Ga0194061, IMG submission 163423) | Anoxic zone freshwater microbial communities from boreal shield lake in IISD Experimental Lakes Area, Ontario, Canada - Sep2016-L224-21m | ecosystem: Environmental > Aquatic > Freshwater >... | reverse complement strand
CCACATATCTTTATCGGGATGAGTTGTGTAGCACCTGTCACCACTGGTTCGCCACTATTTACGGGAGCTTTATCGTATGTCCAAACGGTTGATAATTGTCGGTGGCGGACCAGCCGGTTATGTGGCAGCTATCCGTGCTGCCCAGCTGGGAGCTGATGTTCATCTAATAGAAAAAGAACATATCGGCGGTGTATGTCTTAATGTCGGCTGCATCCCCACGAAAGCAATGCTGCATGTCGCCGAAACCTATCAGGCGGTTCTTAACGGAAATTCCATCGGCATCTGTGCAGATAATGTGAACGTGGAATGGCCCAAAGTTTTAGCTTACAAGAACAGCGTGGTTAACAGGCTGGTTCTGGGTGTTCAGGGACTATTGAAAGCAAACCGGGTGACGATTCACCACGGCCACGCGACGGTACGAAGCCCGAAGAGCGTCGAGCTAAACGGCGCGGAAATGGAAGCTGACTCCATAGTCCTGGCAGTCGGTTCGGAGCCATCCCGACCCGATTTTCCCGGATCTGACCTGCCAGGCTTACTTGACAGCACTGCCGCGCTCAATCTGGAGAGCATCCCTGAATCGTTGATTATACTTGGCGGTGGAGTCATTGGTGTCGAGTTTGCGGTTATGTTCCGTAATTTTGGCTGTAATGTGACGATTGTTGAGATGTTACCACGCATCCTGCCTGGTATGGATGCTGACATTGTCGAACAGTTTCAGATTGAACTCGCCCGAAAAGGGATTAGCATCCTCACCGGAGCACGCTTGACGGAAGTATCCGGAAACGGCTCTGAATTGTGCGCCCATATTGACGTAAATGGCCAACCAATAGAGCGTACTGCTGAGAAAATGTTGATAGCAGTCGGGCGCCGGCCTCGTATCAACGGGATCGGTCTGAAAGAGACCGGCGTTACGGTTGAACATGGCAGGATCGTGGTAGATGACTGTTTCAGAACCTCGATCCCCGGGATATACGCGGTCGGAGATTGCAGCAGCACCATGATGCTGGCGCATGTGGGGTCTGCCCAGGGGATTGCCGCCGTTGAACATGCTCTCGGGCATACGACTGCGTATGTGGGCCATATTATTCCGGCCTGTGTATATTCAAACCCTGAAATAGCCTCTGTAGGGCTTACCGAAGAGCAGGCTCGCGCCCAGGGGATACATTTCAAAACAGGTGTATTCCCGTTGGCGGGTAATGGTAAAGCGATTATTGAGAGCAACGGGACCGGCATGATCAAGATTATTGCAGGCAGCCGTCATGGAGAGATCATCGGTGTGCATATAGTGGGGCCGCGCGCTACCGACCTGATAGCGGAGGCCGCCCTAGCCATGCGTCTGGAAGCAACCGTTACTGAACTGGTTTCCACAATCCATGCTCATCCTACCGTTAGCGAAGCCATGCCGGAGGCTGCCCTGGCAGTGGACGGACTCTCTATTCACTGGCCGCCTGGCATGAAACACAACCAGGGGGCGTTATGAATGTCAAACAACCTCGCTTTCTTCGTCATCCCGGTCGGTTCAACCCGGTACGGATCACGACGGTATCTTCCCGCTACGGACGCCACGTCCGTCTGCTGCTGAAACCGGGTGAAACATTATTTGACGCACTGGTTGGCCCTTTGTCAGAGCTGGATATCCATTCAGCCTCGACAACAATCCTGGGTGGTATTTTCAATGACCTTTACTATTGCGTTGCACCGCCGGACCCGGAGGGAAGAACCGTCATCGCCTATTCAAAGCCACGGCATGCCGGCCGCTCGTACATGGTTTTCGGTAATGCAACACTCGGTATATCCAGCGAAGGTAAACCGCTTGTTCATTGCCACGCGGTCGTACGGACAGAAACCGGGGATGTCATGGGAGGGCATATCGTGACCGAACAAACCATTGTGGGCAACGTTCCAAGCACTGTTCTGGTCACATCACTGGAGGGTTTCGAGCTGCATCAGGCATTTGACGAAGAAACCGGGATTTCGTTACTTCAACCAGTGGAGGTTGTCGGTCATGGCTGATTTCAGGCTTGTAGAAAGCGGAAGTATGGGGCGGGTTGCATATGGACGGATTGCTCCTAACGAAGATTTGGTGCTGGGCGTTGAGAAACTTTGCCTGGCACAAGGATTCAAAAATGCCTTTGTACGGGGTGCGTTAGGCAGCCTGGTAGACGCATGCCTGGATGCCGGTGACGACAGAGTTATCGAAGTCAGGGGGCCAGCCGTTGAAATAGTCAGTCTGGCTGGCGAGGTTCGCTCTGATGAAAACGGGACACCATGTGCCTCGCTTACTGGCGTAGTTGCCGATCCGGAAGGGCGCGTTTTTGGAGGCCCGTTTGTATTGGGTCTTAATCCTGTCTGCGTCACGCTTGAGGTCACGCTCGAAGAGTGGCTGCCGGACACCAGCACTATTCCTTCTTAATTGTTCTTCAGAACGCACACTCCCGGGAGAACATATAACTATGGCAAATCAGATGAAGGCTCTGGTCAAAACACATCCGGATCTCGCAGAAATACAAAGCATTCCGATTCCAGAATGCGGCCCGAATGACATACTGGTCAGAGTAAGGTCAGCCGCGTTGTGCGGAACCGATTTACATATCCTTGAATGGAATTCATGGGCACAAGCGGCGGGAATCAAGCTTCCCATCGTCATGGGGCACGAGTGCTGCGGCGATGTTGTCGCCATTGGCTGTAATATTCGAGGATACTCCCCTGGCGACAAGGTCGTCGCCGAAACCCACATCCCTTGTGGTACGTGCTATCAATGCCTGAACGGCGAACAGCATATCTGCATGAATCTGAAAATATTCGGCGTGCATACAAACGGATGTTTTGCTGAGTACGCACTCATCCCGGCAGTCTGCGCCCGCAAAATTCCGGCACACATTTCCCATGATGTCGGCAGCATCATGGAACCGATTGGTACGGCATTCAGGGCAGCTCTTGAAACCAGGGTGGGCGGAACAAATGTTGCGGTTGTGGGGTGCGGCCCGATCGGGTTGTTCGCTGTCGCATCTGCCGCCGCACTTGGAGCGGCTCTGATAATTGCAACCGACATCAGCACTGACAGGTTGTCCATTGCCAGAAATGTTGGTGCCGATAAAGTGCTCAACCCTGCAAACGATGACCTGGTCCGGCAGATTATGGATTACACCGACAGTTGTGGCGTTGATGTCGTTATCGAAGCATCAGGCAATGTCGCCGCAGTAAAACAGTCCTTCGACTTCCTGAGAAAGGGCGGAACTCTTGCAGCGATAGGTCTACCGGGACAGTCGCTTCAAATTGAGCTGGGCAGAGACGTCGTATTCAAGGAAGCAACCATCATCGGTATCCATGGTCGGAAGATGTTTGAAACATGGACAAAGATGGAGCGGTTATTATGTGCCGGCAAGCTTAACATCAACCCGGTAATTACCCACACCATGCCACTTGATAAGTGGCAGGAAGGTGTGCAGCTGGCCAGGAGCGGTCAAGCCAGCAAAATTATTTTTCAGCTTTAGTTTGGACCTCATACCCGTGGTATGGATCTGTCAGATTATTCAGCCATGAAATGCTTTCAGCGTAAATGCGGATTTATGGAATTCGGGCCTGTCAGGTATGCAGACGGGCTCACCCTGCAGGACGAGGCACAATCACGTGTAGCTTCAGGCGAGTGGGATGGAATAATCATACTTTTACAGCATACGCCCGTTATTTCCTTCGGCAATGGCGGCGGTAAAGAGCATTTATGTGCTACCAATCAACAATTAGAGTCTCAAGGAATCGAAGTGGTATCGGCAGGCCGGGGAGGAAATGTCACCTGCCATAATCCCGGTCAGTTGGTCGGATATCCGGTTCTTAATCTGGAGAAGTGGCAGAAAGATGTCCACTGGTATGTCAATATGCTGGAAGAAGTACTCATCCTCACACTAGCTGAATATGGCCTCCAGACGGGACGAAAAGCCCGTTACAGCGGAGTATGGACTGGAGATGAAAAAATTGCAGCGCTGGGCGTCTCGGTCAGGCGCTGGTTGACCGGACACGGTTTCGCATTGAATATCAGAAATAACCTCAAACTGTTTGATTCGATTGTACCGTGCGGCATCAGCGAATTTGGCGTTACAAGCATGCTCAAAAAGGGTTTCGATGTGGAACTGGATAGCGTAATCGGAACCTGTCTCCGCATGTTCAGCCTGGTATTTCAATGTGAACTCCAGCAGATGAAAGGCCTTACCACATTAACATAACAGAAAAAATCGCATATTTTTTTGTGGATCTGATTGTCCCGCTCTTGATCGGCTATCTGCTCCAGAGAAATAACCTGCTTTCTCGCCGTTATTACGATGCGATGATAAAAACGGCACTGTTGGTTGTGTATCCGCTTCTTGCAGTAATGAGTTTCTGGGCCATTCGTATCGACAACAACCTGCTCTGGCTGCCAGTTTTTGGTGTTGTGCTGCATGTAGTGCCTGGATTGCTTGCGTACACCAATGTAAACAGCTTGTACAGTCACGCTGCAGACCGTGGAAGCTATCTTCTCTCTGCAATTTTGTCTAACCAACTCATACTTGGTGGTATTTCAGTTTACATACTGTATGGAGAAACCGGATTCGCTTACGTTCAACTTGCAGTTCTGCCGCAGAGTTTCATTCTATTTCTGGTGTGTTTCCCGCTGGCACAATATTATCAGCATGAACTCGATGGGGGATTGACACCACAACAGATTGCATGGCGGTCAATCATATTCAATCGAAACCAGATTGGTGTGCTGGGAATTCTGGCAGGAATCATACTTAACAAGATGGGTGTGAAAAGACCGGAGTTTGGTAATTCGTTATTTGATCTGTTCGTGCATGTCAATGCCTGGTTGTCTCTTATTCCGGTAGGTCACTCCATACGTTTTACCGAACTGAGAGATTACCTGAGCGCTGCATGGCGCATGGTCTCCATCAAATTCGTTTTAACACCACTTATTATTGCCGGACTGGCCGCTTTGACGGTAGACAACTATCATATAAAGAAAACTCTGCTTGTACTTGCTTTTGCACCAACCGCTGTAAATGCAGTGATTACGGTTCGTCTGCATAACCTGAATCTGGCGATGGTCATGGCTCATTTTGTTCTGACCACCGCGCTGTATCTTTTGATTGTATACCCGATATTATTCATCTTCCTGCGCTAACACGTGAGTAGGTTTAGGTACCAATGGAGAATTTCGTACTGATTGGCGTATTTGTCGCTGTGGGGATGCTGTTTCGGCAGATAAAAGCGTTTCCAAAGGACACGGCCCACGTTCTCAACATGTTCGCCCTGTATGTTTCGGTACCGGCCCTCGTGCTCCTCAAAGTGCCGCACATCGCCTTATCCAGCGAAAATATTGTTGCAGCGGTTGTTCCATGCGGCATGCTCCTGTTTTCAGCACTCATGGTAATGCTCGGTGAACGCCTCTGGCGCTGGCCAGGCTCTGCCACCGGAGTTCTGTTGCTGGTCGTGCCTCTGGGAAACACGTCATTTATGGGCGTCCCCATGATACAGGCTTTTTTCGGTACAGCCGCTCTTTCTCATCTCATCATCTATGACCAGATGAATATGCTGATTTTCGGCACATATGGCACCATCATGCTGACGCTGTATGGCACGGATACCTCTTTCAAATTCTGGACCATCACCAGACGAATATTACTGTTTCCGCCAACAACCGCGCTGGTTATCGGCATCGCCCTGCGCCCCTGGCTGACATCTGAAAAGATGACTCTCTGCCTGCAGAATATCTCCATGACGATAGTTCCTCTGGTGATGACAGCCATCGGTTTTCAGCTGCAGTTACGACTGCCGCGGCATCTGCTGGCTCCATTAAGTGCCGGCCTTTTTATCAAGCTTATCGCAGCCCCTCTTGTGGCTCTGCTCTGTTGCCGCATGCTTGGAATCACCGGCCAGGCGGTTCACGTCTCGATCATGGAGGCAGGTATGCCCCCAATGGTGACCGCCAGTGCGATGGCAGTAATTGCCGGAATGGAGACCGAGCTGGCCGTGGCTCTTGTCGGTGTCGGCATCATCCTTTCTTTTGGTACTCTTCCACTGCTCTATCTCTTGATGTGAACTCTATAAAAAGGGAGGCTGTACAATGTTAACCACACCTGCTTATGCTGCCATGACAGCAACAACACCGTTGATACCACACTCGATTGAACGTCGTGAAACCGGCCCCCACGACGTATTGATCAAGATCCTCTATTGTGGCATTTGTCATTCCGATGTCCATCAGGCCAGAAATGAATGGGGCACATCAAACTTTCCAATGGTTCCAGGGCATGAGATTGTCGGTACCGTACTAATGACAGGGACCCTTGTCACAAAATGGACACCGGGTGACACCGTAGGTGTTGGCTGTTTTATCGATTCATGTCGTGAGTGTGAGGCGTGCCGGGAAGGTGAAGAACAGTTTTGCGAAGAAGGAATGAACGTAACCTATAACGGATTTGAACGTGACAGAACAACCCCTACCTATGGTGGATACTCGACTCAAATTACGGTAAACGAAGACTACATCCTGCGCATTCCCCCGGGTATGCCGCTTGAAAGAGTAGCCCCGCTGCTTTGTGCCGGCATCACTACCTATTCTCCGTTAAAGCGCTATGGCATCAAAACCGGAGACAACGTAGCCGTTTTGGGACTTGGTGGACTCGGTCATGTGGGAGTAAAAATTGCGAAGGCCCTGGGGGCAACGGTGACAGTGCTCAGCCATTCTGAAGCTAAACGTGATGACGCTCTGGCTCTGGGAGCAGATAATTTTATTGCCACCTGTGATACAAATATATTTAAAGAAAACGCTAAGCGTTTCGATTTTATTCTCAACACCGTGTCTGCACAACATGACTACAGCGCCGTACTTGGCCTGCTAAAACGTGACAAGACAATGGTTTTGCTGGGAATGCCCGACCCGACCCCCATTTCTGCCGTGCCACTCGTCAAACAAAGGAGACATCTTTCAGGATCACTTATCGGCGGTATCCGTGAGACTCAGGAGATGCTTGATTTCTGCGCAGAACATGACGTGCTGGCTGATGTGGAGGTCATCTCTATCGACAAAGTCAATCAGGCTTTTGATCGAATCAGTACCAGTGACGTGCGATATAGATTTGTCATTGATATGTCAAGTCTCTGCAGGTGAGGCGGTCATTGCACACCGCTTTTGCCGGAGTAGCGGCGCGCTTCAACCGCATCATCACGATTGAAATGACGGGGAATGGTGAGAACCTGGCCGGGCCAGAGTCGTTTCGGGTCACGGATTTGATCGCGGTTTGAGCGGTATATGAGCGGCCAGAGCAGTGAGTCATTATATATTTCTGCTCTGCCGGCTATCTGCGGCAGCGTCTCACCGCGCCTGACGGTGTATGAGAGCGGCCTGGAAGACTGTACATCTTTCTGGGCTGCCCTGCGCTGAACGACAGGGTTCACCGATTCTGCTTCGATTGCCGCCAGCTCCTGTGCCCGCAAGCGCACCTCGGCTTCGGCAACCTCCCGCATCAGCTGTTCTTCCCGAATCCTGGCAGCCTCTTCGGCAAGGCGCTGACGCTCCTCTTCAGCCAGACGCCGCTTGCGGTCGCGAACTCCTGCCTGCAGAACCTCCGCTTTCATCAGCGCCAGACGATAGAAATTGTCCGCCGATTCAAGGTTTTCCTGAACCCGGAAAATCGCCTCACCATGCTCAAATGTTTCAAGCAGATTATTGTACTCCTGCGGGAACAGGCGCGTTGACTGCTCCTGTCCCAGCTCATCAACCAGGCGTGTCACCCTGCTCCGCAGGGCCATATCAGGTGCAGAGCAGGCGAACAGGCCCACAGCAAGCATCAGTACACAGATGGCACGACAGAACTGCCGAGTCACGTTCAGGCCGGTTTTTCTGCCAGACGAATCCCCAGCTCGCGCAGCTGTTTACCATCCACCGGCGAAGGGGCCTCAGACATCAGACAGGTGCCCTTCTGAGTCTTGGGGAAGGCAATGACGTCCCGGATAGAATCGCTACCGGTCAGCAGCATGATCAGGCGGTCCATGCCGAAGGCGATGCCGCCATGGGGAGGAGTACCGAAATCAAGTGCATCCAGCAGGAAGCCGAATTTGCCGCGGGCATCCTCGACAGTCATGCCCAGCAGTTTGAACATCAGCGACTGTACCTGCTCCTGATGGATCCTGATTGATCCGCCGCCAATTTCGTTGCCATTCAGCACCAGGTCGTAGGCCTTGGCACGACAACGCCCCGGATCGGACTCCACAAATTCGATATCCTCGTCCATCGGGGCAGTAAAGGGGTGATGAACCGCGCACCAGCGTTTCTCATCCTCATCCCATTCGAGCAGCGGGAACTCGGTGACCCACACGAAGCGGAAATCATCCTTGCTGGTGAGCTTGAGCAGGTTTGCCAGATGATTGCGCAATTTGCCAAGCGAGTCATTGACCACCTTCGGCTTGTCGGCCACGAAGAACAGCAGATCGCCCTCTTCCGCGCCAAAGGTAGCGTTCATGGTGGCAATTTCTTCGGCAGTAAAGAACTTGGCTATGGGAGAATGCCATTCGCTGTTCTCGATCTTGACGTAGGCCAGACCTTTGGCGCCGTAAATTTTAACGAACTCCGTCAGGTCGTCGATCTCTTTGCGGGAAAACTTCGCACACCCTTTGGCGTTGAGCCCCTTGATTATCCCACCTTTGGAGGCAACATCGGCAAAAACCTTGAAACCGGAGCTTTTGACAAGGTCGGTCAGTTCGCACAACTCCATACCGAAACGCATGTCCGGGTTGTCAACGCCGAAACGGCGAATGGCCTCGGCGTAGGTCAGGCGCTCAACCGGCAGCTGTACGTTAACTCCTTTGGCCTCGCTGAAAATCCGGGCAATCAGCCCTTCCATGACCGTGATGATATCCTCCCGATCGATGAAGGACATTTCACAATCGATCTGGGTGAACTCGGGCTGGCGGTCGGCCCGCAGATCCTCGTCACGGAAGCAGCGCACCACCTGGAAGTAGCGGTCAAAACCGGAAATCATAAGAATCTGCTTGAATATCTGCGGCGACTGGGGCAGCGCGTAAAACTGCCCCTGGTTGATGCGGGACGGAACCAGGAAGTCACGCGCCCCTTCGGGCGTCGATTTGGTGAGAAAGGGGGTTTCAAGTTCGATAAAACCGTTGTCGGTCAGATACGCCCGGGTCAGCTGGGCGACTTTGGAACGGAGGATCAGGTTGTGCTGCAGCTGGGGACGGCGCAGATCGAGGTAGCGGTACTTCAGCCGGATGTTCTCGTTGATGTCGCTGTGTTCATCAAGCATGAACGGCAATGCTTTGGAGCGGTTGAGCAGTTTGCACTCCAGTACCTGAATTTCCACTTCGCCGGTCTTCATGTTCGGATTGACGGTACCCTCCGGACGGGGGATGACGGTACCTTTGATCGCCAGCACGAACTCGCTGCGGACCGATTCGGCAACCGCGTGGGCGGCAGGATTGACCTCAGGGTCGAAAACAATCTGGGCGATCCCCTCACGGTCGCGCAGGTCGATGAAGATCAGTCCGCCGTGGTCACGGCGCCGCAGCGCCCAGCCCATTAATATTACTTCAGAACCGATGTCGGCAGCCCGTAAATCGCCGCAGTAGTGTGTCCGTTTCCAGCTTCCGAGAAAATCCATGGTATCAACCTCCGGTAATTAAGTCGTTGTGGTGCGTAATGTATTTTACCCGCGCATGCGGGATATTCGGGCTTATCGGATCAACCATCACTTCCCGGCGACCGGGAGAAACAATCAGATCCATGTCTTCCATCGGCACCGCCCCCAGTAGAACCTCATCTCCCAGAACCAATGCTCCGACATAGCAGAAGCGAGTACCAAAAGCCACCTTGATCGGCCCGACATAAGGCACATTCATACTGCGCCCGTCAGCTACGGTGACTTCCCGTAATGATTCGGTTTCCAGCTGAAGCTGCAGACAGACATGTTCGGGGATACAGAGCATGAGTGCTCCCGTATCCGCTAACGCAGAAACCCTGAGTGGTGAGAGTGCTGTGTTGCGAGGATTGCTCAATTCAATTTCAGCAAAGGCATGCCCCATGAAACACCTCTTCTTTCTGCTCCGTTTCAGTTTATCGGTCTGCCGATATTTCCCAGCCGCGGCCGCAGTTTTTCCCGGTCCCATGACCAGTACTTGATGAATGCCAGCCCCTTGATCTGGTCACGCCTGACGAATTTCCAGAAACGGCTGTCGTAGGATCGGTCACGGTTGTCACCCATCACAAAATAGGAGTTTTCCGGCACGGTAATCGGACCGAAACTGTCGCGGGAGTTCATCTCTTTGGGGATGATGTCCTTCTCCTTGTGGACTTCGTGCGGATTGTCATAGGGCTTGCCGTTGACGAACACCTTCTTGTCTTTCCCCTCGACCACATCTCCGGGGACGCCGATCACCCGCTTGATGAAATCCTTACTGGGGTCTTCCGGATACTCGAACACGATGACGTCCCCCTGACGGGGGTCACGGATCGCCAAGACACGCGTGTCGACAAACGGTATCTTGGTTCCGTATATGAATTTGCTGACCAGCAGGTGGTCGCCAATTACGAGAGTGTCTTCCATCGAACCGGACGGGATTTTAAAGGCCTGCACCAGATAGGTGCGGATAACCAGGGCCAGCAGAATGGCAATGGCAATCGATTCGGCATATTCGCGGACAAGCCCCTTCTTCTTGACGACCTCAGGCTGCAGCGCTTGCGGCTCCGTCGGAAGTGAATCCTTGGTTTCTTCCATTCAATGTTCCTTTACACCAGATTTTTCATTCAACCTTGAGGATCGCCAGGAACGCTTCCTGCGGCAGCTCTACGTTGCCGACATTTTTCATCCGCTTCTTGCCCTCTTTCTGCTTCTCCAGCAGCTTCCGTTTGCGGGTGATGTCGCCGCCGTAACATTTTGCCAGCACGTCCTTGCGCATGGCCTTGACCGTTTCGCGGGCGATGATCTTGTTACCGATGGCCGCCTGAATGGCTACTTCGAACATCTGCCGCGAGATCAGCTCCTTCATCTTGGCCACCAGGTCGCGGCCCCTGAAATAGGCCTTTTCCCGGTGCAGGATCAGCGACAGGGCATCAACGACCTCGCCGTTGATCATCACGTTCATACGCACCAGATCGCTGCGGCGGTATTCGAGATGCTCGTAATCGAGCGAAGCATAGCCTTTGGAGATCGATTTGAGACGATCGTAGAAATCGAGGACGATTTCGTTCAGCGGCAGTTCGTAGATGATCATGACCCTGGTCGGGGTCAGGTACTTGATTTCGCGCTGCACGCCGCGTTTGTCCTCGCAGAGTGCCAGCACGCCGCCGACGAACTCGTTGGGAACATGGATGTGGGCCAGAATGAACGGCTCCTCCAGAAATTCGGTGCTCTGCAGTTCCGGCATCTGGTTGGCGCTCTGGATGGAATACACATCGCCATTCATCCGGTGGACGCGATAGACAACCGTCGGTGCCGTGGTGATCAGGTCGAGACTGAACTCGCGCTCCAGCCGTTCCTGAATGATCTCCATATGCAGCAGACCGAGGAAACCGCAGCGAAAACCGAAACCGAGCGCCAGTGATGTCTCCGGTTCGTAGGAAAAGGACGAATCGTTCAGTTTCAGCTTGGCCAATGCGTCGCGCAGCTGCTCGTACTGTGCAGTATCAATCGGGTACAGGCCGGAAAACACCATCGGTTTGACCTCCTTGAACCCCTCCAGCGGGCCTTCGCACTGGCGGTGCAGCAGGGTCACCGTATCGCCGACCTTGGCGTCGGCCACATCCTTGATGCCGGCAATGACGAAACCGACCTCGCCCGCCGCCAGCTCGGCCACCTCAACCATGCCGGGGGCGAAAACACCCACCTTGAGCGCTTCGAATGCGCTGTTGGTCGACATCAGCTGGATTTTATCGCCCTTTTTCAGAACGCCGTCGAAAATCCGCACCAGAATGATAACCCCCTGATACTGGTCGTACCAGGAGTCGAACAGCAGCGCCTTGAGCGGCAGCGCCGAATCACCTTTGGGGGGCGGTATTTTCTTGATGATCTCTTCCAGAATTTCGTGGGTGCCGATCCCCTCCTTGGCACTGGCAAACACCGCATCGTGGGCATCGATACCGATGATCTCCTCGATCTCGTGCATGACCCGCTCCGGATCGGCCGCCGGCAGGTCGATCTTGTTCAGCACCGGAAAGACTTCCAGATTGTTGTCCAGCGCCAGATAGACATTGGCCAGGGTCTGGGCCTCGACCCCCTGGGAGGCGTCCACTACCAGCAGCCCCCCCTCACAGGCGGCCAGGGAGCGGGATACCTCATAGGTGAAATCCACATGGCCGGGGGTGTCGATCAGGTTGAGGACATAGTCGATACCGGCATCGCAACGGTAATTGAGCCGCACGGTCTGGGCCTTGATGGTTATGCCGCGCTCGCGCTCCAGATCCATTTTATCGAGGAACTGGTTCTGCTTCTCCCGGTCGGTAAGCGCACCGGTGTACTCCAGCAGGCGGTCAGCCAGCGTCGATTTGCCGTGGTCGATGTGGGCGATAATGGAGAAATTTCGGATTCTGCTGATATCCATGAAACCCTTCGTCAGAGAAAAAATAGGACTGTGAAGGATAGAGAAAGATGGGCGGAAAGTAAAGCGGAAAACACGTAATCAGACTTTCATAAACCGGTGCGGTCAGATGTCTCCGATCACACCCTGTTGGCCTTGAGTTCCTTCAGCGGGTAGAAGGTGCCCCGCCAGTAGATACCCCCCTGTGCGAGATTAAGAACCATGGTTCGGAGCATGATCGCGATGAACAGGGCGCTTGCCGCAGGATAGCCAATCGCGTACCATCCCCTGGCATGGTGGTAACGGGCGGAATCAACGAAAGCCAGCATGATGAAAGCGATTACCACACTGTAGATTCCACGGGTCACTCCGCTGGTCAGAAACATAGCGGCGAATGGCCAGATACTGGTTGCTGCATGGACCACTACAGCTCCCAGAACCATGGCAACATTATATTCGACCCCCGAAAAAGCATTTTTTTCCAGCCCCCTGACCGCTTCGGAAAGTGAGGCGTACCATTCCACCGACAGGTACTCCGGTGCATAGACGACATCCTGGCGGAATCCGCCCCGCTTGACGATCTTGCCCAGCTTGATGTCGTCATCAGGGCGCAGACGGATCGTTTCATGTCCGCCTACCTGACGATATACCTCCGCACGTATCAGATTGAATGCGCCGATGCCGATGTGGCACCCACTGGCAGGGTCTTTGGCCTTCCAGGGACGGCAGAAGAGTGAGAATATAATGATGAAGGATGCACCGAACATTCCCAGAAGAGTGCCCGGCATCTGCATGGAGGGGGTTGCCGCAAGATGGTCAAGCCGGTTACGTTCGAAAAAGCGCACCGCACGGGTCACGACGGTCGGTTCCATCACGATGTCGGCATCGGTGAACAGCAGCAGATCCCCGGTCGCCCGTCTGCTGCCGAGCCAGAGGGCGTGGTTTTTCCCCAGCCACCCCGGCGGCAGGACATCTACATGGATGATTTTCAAGCGGCACTGTCTGGCCGCCATCTCCTCAAGAATCCGCCCGGTGTCATCTTCGGAGCGGTCGTTCACCACGATCAGCTCGTAGTCCGGGTAGCCGAGCGTCAGCAGGGATTGCAGCGCCTCGCGGATATTGCGCTGTTCATTGCGGGCGGCAACGACTATGGATACCCGGGGGAGACAGGTCGTGGTGTACGGCGACTCCTCACGCAGGGCATGCACCGAACGGTTGCCGATACACAGGTCGATCGCCGCCAGAAGGGTAATCGCCAGCGTCGAGACCGCCAGCCAGAATGAAGCATCTGCCGTCCCCATCCGACGCTGCTGTCAGCTGCCCGTCAAATGTGCAGCATTTACCACGTTGATCGGCGCACCGGCATTGAATGCCGCCACATTGGCTGCCACGATATTCATCAGGCGCGTGCGGGCGGCCAGCGAAGCCCAGGCGATATGCGGTGTAAAGATGCAGTTCGGTGCCGACAGCAGCGGATTGTCCGCCAGCATCGGCTCATGTGCAACCACATCCAGGCCGGCACCGGCGATCCTGCCGTTTTGCAAGGCATCAGCCAGATCCGCCTCGTTGACCAGTCCACCCCGGGCCAGATTGAGCAGGAAGGCCGTCGGCTTCATCAGCCCCAGCAGGGCTGCGTTGACAAACCCGCCATTATCGGGGGTCTGCGGGCAGTTGAGGCTTATCACATCGGCATTCGCAAACAGCTCCTCCAGCGGGACGAAACGCACCGGTACTCCCCCCGGTTCACGGGGAATGCGGGGAGCATGGGCGATGATCTTCATGCCAAAGGCAGCCCCGATCCGTGCCACGGCCCGACCGATGGTACCGTAACCGACAATGCCAAGCGTCAGACCGTCCAACTCGATCAGCGGCGTCTTGCAGTAGGCGTGGTCCGGACAGGTTATCCACTCGCCGGCTTTCACGGATGCATCATGCACTCCCACCTGCATGGCCAACTCCAGCAGCAGGGCGAAGGTGGTCTGGGCCACCGATTCCGTCGAATAGGCGGGCACATTGGAAACCGGGATACCCCGACGGCCGGCGGCCGCCACATCCACATTGTTATAGCCGGTGGCCAGCATCGACACGTACTTCAGCTTCGGCAGCGCCTCAAACGCGGCCTCATCCAGCTTGACCTTGCTCAACAGAAGAATATCCGCGTCACGCGAACGCTCCAGCTTGAGGTCGGCCGGTGTCCGGTCATAAATGATACAGTTTCCCAAAGACTCCACCGGGCCCCAGGGGTTATCACCCGGATTGATGGTATAGCCATCCAGGATTACAATGTTAACTCTGTCAGACACAATATATCCTCCTGTCTGTGAACACCGCTATTCCGGCACCGCTGCGGTTTCTCCCGCTTCGCTTTCCTCTTCCGGTTCCTCACCGTCAACGGTCCGTTCACCCTTACGAGCCTTCTTTTCTTCCTTTTTCTTCAGGCGTTCCAGCTCCTTCTTACGCTTTTCAAACGAATAATTCGGCTTTGCCATGCATAATTCCTCTCTTTCTTACATTGATTGAACGCCCGCCCTACCCTGCTGCAACATTAGTATCCGACCGTTTTATTTCAGGGCGCCGTTCTTCTTCATCAGACCGGCAAGCGCTTCTGCCAGTATGGCATACCCCTTTGCGTTGGGATGAATGTAGTCGGACTTGAGCGAGCCGGTTCCCAGAATACGGGGGAGGCTCTTCTGATCGATCGGCACACCGAATTCTGATGCAACTTCCCCGTACAACGCCGGCGGTTTCAGGGACAGGTCGGGAGTCGGCACGGCGACCAGAATAACCGGAACACCCCGTTCACGGGCCATGCGGAGCATTGACCGGAGGTTGTCGGCGATCTGGCGCTGATCCTGCCGTGCCAGCATGTCGTTACCTCCGTGGCAGAGAATCAGCAGCGCCGGCCGTTCGCGTTCCAGCACTTCGGGCAGTCGCGCTGTACCTGCCGCCGATACTTCACCCGGAATTCCGGCATTCACCACCCTGCGGCCGCTCAACCGTGCCAGTACGGCCGGGTAGCTCTCCCCTTCAGCCGCACCGGTACCGAAGGTAATGCTGTCGCCGAATGCCAGAATAACGCCGTCCTGCGGTATCGCCGGCAGAGCAGGAGTTTCGGAGCAGGATACCTGCAATAAAACGGTAGCAGCGAAAAGTAGTACCCACCGCAATGTAGCTGCCCGAAATAGATGTCTCATACCATTCAGTATTCCCGATTATTTCTACTTCTTGTGCCCCAGAACAATTCCGGCACCGTTGGGAAGATCCGTGGCAACGCGATGGACATCAGATAGTCCGGCCTCCCACAGCATGGCAAGCAGTTCGCACTCTGAATATGACCGGCCGTTGCCGGTTCCGACCAGCATGTTGAGCGAAAACAGTGCCGGAAACAGCGGTCCGTTTTTTCTGTCATCCAAAATGAATTCCTGTACCATCAGTACCCCGCCCGGATTGAGCGACGCAGCGGCTTTTTTCAACAGGGCAGCACAGAGTTCGGGCCCGTCAGAATGCAGGATATGGGAAAGCCAGGCCGCATCAAATCCGTCAGGCAGCGGATCGGCGTGGAAATCGCCGGATGAAAAGCTGATTCGCTGTGAGAGGTCGAAGCTGGCAACGGTTTTTTCGGCAAAACTGCGCGTCGTCGGCAGATCATACACAACCGCTGATAGCTCCGGATTTGCACGGCAGAAATGGATCGCATAGGTGCCGGGCCCACCTCCCAGATCCAGCAGTTGACGGCAGGAAGAGAGGTCTATCTGCCCGGCAATTTTGGGCGCCAGAAGATTTGCCAGGTTGAACATCCCCATCAGAAAGCTTTCCCTGACCGTTTCGTCATCTCCGTGCGAGACAGACTCCCTGACCGGACCGCCGCTTGACACCGCTTCGTCAAGGCGGGTCCAGGCCGGAATCAGATGGTGATGGTGCATGATTATGTGCCCCATATAACCGGGAGAGGTTTTCGAGAGGGTGGCAGCAGAAAAGGGGGTGCAGATGTAATCGTCTCCCCGCTTCTCCAGCAGTCCGAGTGCCGACAGAGCGTCAAGCAGCATGGCGGTGGCTCGCGGGTTGCCGCTGCAAAGACCGGCCACCTCATCAGCACTCCTCGAAGTGTCTCGGAGTACTGTGAATACGTCCAGTTTTACCGCCGCATGCAGGGCGGCCGTACTCCAGAATCCGCCTGCCAGCTGCAGCAGACCGGGTATGTTCCATTCATGTGCATCCATACTCGTCACCCCCTATGAATTCGGCATGATTCTGCACATTATTCCGAGCGATGACAAACAAAAAGATTCCGGAGTAACTTCGCGTGAACCTGATTATATCTGCACCTTTGACAGATAATAATCGTAGGTTCCCTCATACACCCGCATTTCACCATGATCAATTTCAAAAACCCGATCCACCAGCAGACGCAGAAAATGCCGGTCGTGGCTCACCAGCACGATCGTGCCGGCAAAGTTCCGCAACGTATCCAGCAGAATTTCGCGTGAGCGGATATCAAGGTGGTTGGTCGGTTCGTCCAGAATCAGGAAATTGACCGGCCGGCAGAGAATGGTCGCCAGCACCACCCTGCTCTTCTCGCCGCCGGAGAGGTTTTCGATCCGCTTATCCACCGCGTCACCTGAAAACAGGAACGCACCGAGAAGGTTGCGGATAACGCCGATATTTGCCAGCGGCATAGCCTCCTGCAGCGTCTCGAAGACGGTTTTGCCCGGATCGAGCAGCTCCATCGCGTGCTGGCTGAAGTAGCCGAACTCCACATTGGCACCGATGGTTACGCTCCCGGCGGTCGCTTCGGTCTGGCCGGCCAGGATCTTGAGGAAGGTGGATTTCCCTGCCCCGTTGACACCCACCACGGCAATTTTATTGAGCCGTCTGACCATGCCGCTCACCCCGTGAAACACCGGTTTTTCAGCGCCGTCAGGGGTCAGCCACGCCTTACCGAGGCCGTCAAAAGCTGCCACATCGTCACCGCTGCGGGGAGGTTCGGCAAAATCAAAGCGTACCGTCCGCTCTTCGGCCGGAATCTCGATCCGCTCGATCTTGTCAATCTTCTTGACCCGCGACTGCACCTGGGCGGCATGGGAGGCGCGGGCTGCAAAGCGGGCGATGAACTCCTCCTCCTTGGCCAGCATATCCTGCTGCCGCTTATGGGAGGCGATCAGTTGTTCAAAGCGGATGTCGCGCTCCCGCTCGTAAAAATCGTAATTTCCACCGTAGGTGGTGATCGTTCTGTTGGCAACCTCGATGATGCGGGTAACCACGCGGTTCATGAAATCACGGTCGTGGCTTGTCATCAGCAGCGCGCCGTTGAATTCGCTGGAGAGCCATTCTTCAAGCCAGATGATCGATTCTACGTCCAGGTGGTTGGTCGGCTCGTCCAGCAGCAGCACGTCCGGCTTGAGAGTCAGAATACCGGCCAGGGCGATGCGCATCTTCCAGCCGCCGCTGAACGATTCCACCGGATGATTATAGCGGTCGGGACCGATGCCGAGTCCGGTCAGAACGGTCTGGGCGCGGGTGTCAAGGTCATACCCCTCTTTATGCTCGAACTCTTCCACCGCAACGCCGTAGCGTTCCAGCAATGATGCCATGTCTTCGTCGGATTGGGGCTCGCACATGGCCGCCTCCATCTCCTTCATCTCCGCCGCCAGACGCACGGTCGCCGCGCAGGTGGCCATGACCTCCTCCAGAGCGGTGCGCCCCGACATATCCCCCACGTCCTGCGAGAAATAGCCGATAGTGGTCTTTTTCGGCATAATCAGTTCGCCGGCGTCAACCTCTTCCTGCCCGGCGATGATACGGAAAACAGTGGTTTTGCCGGCACCGTTGGGACCCACCAGGCCGGTGCGGCTGCCGGGAAGAATCTGGAAACTTGCGTCCCGGAACAGCACCTGCGAACCGTACTGACGGGATATATTTGAAAAGTGAACCATTCGATGTGACTCCTCATGAATTGACTGCTTGTACGTCGCGTTAAAAACCGTAACGCTAATCAACCTTTATCAGCAAAGTTCACAGCAACAGTCCAGTTGGAATGATGCTGTGAAACGGAAGTGTCACTCACTTCTCCTGATCATTGCTTGCAGACACGTGGTAAAGGATATGCCGCCTATATTTGCTTCGGAAATCATTACTCCCCCTTGTGGCTCCCAACCTTCAGATAGTGCACGGTTGACCAGTGATTCCAGTTCAGGTAGAGCTTTGTTTCCTTCGGCTTGAATGATTTTATATTCGAGTTTCGGCATAAATGTAACTTTCAGTGGATGTAATGGTTTTTACAGAATAAGCTTTCCCAAGAGACTTTTTGATTTTATACCTATCTCCTGCCCCTGATATAAATACTGCTGAAACCCTGCGAACACCTGCCCGATCTCTTCCGGCCTCCCCAGATCAGCTACAGCGTCAGCAATGGAGTTGTGATACTTCAGTTTCAAGAGCGGTGTCAGCTTCGCCTGATCCAGTTCTTCCACTCCGATGGTCACGTAATGCGCCAGCACGAAATCCAGAAATAGTTGTAGCTTGTTATTGAAGTGCTGGGTGATAAGCGTCCGTGCTTTCCCAGCCCGTTCCTCTCTGGTCAGTGGTGGCATGGCATAGGCAACATGCGCCAGTACGTCGAACAGGTCGCTTTTCTCGGCATCAATGATCTTCTGCATCTCTGCCAGTTGGTCTTGACCGAACCCCTTTTCCGATAGCCCTTCCAGCAGTTTCTTGCGGGTATCTGGTCGGCTCCATAGCGCACGGAGTTCTTCTTCGTTCTTGAAAAATTCTGGCAGTTTGCCGAACAGCATCTCCATGAACTGCTGCGCCGACATTGGCGTACCGTCTGGGTGCCAGAAACTTGTTACGGTCATGTGCTGGATGTTACGCTCTTTGCCGTCAGCCAGCTTGACCTTTGCTTTCTTTTTGGGGGTGTAATCCTCCCGTTTATCTTTGATTTCAATAGGCCCTATTGGTCGTATAAGACCTATATCTTTTTCTTCCAAAATCGGTTCACCGTCCCACTCTGGATCACTGAAATGGTGGTGTGCCTTCACAAAGTCGTAAATGGTGAAGTAGTCCTTGCCGTCATAGAGGCGAGTACCACGCCCGATGATCTGCTTGAACTCGATCATGGAATTGACCGGACGCATCAGTACAATGTTGCGAATGTTGCGAGCGTCAACGCCGGTGGATAGTTTCTGCGAGGTAGTCAGGATGGTTGGGATACTCTTCTCGTTGTCTTGGAAGTCCCGTAGGTGCTGTTCACCTAATGCGCCGTCGTTGGCTGTGACCCGCTGGCAGTAGTTCGGCTCGGTACTGGCCTTGATCTGGTTGATAAGGTCACGTACCGCAAGCGCATGATCCTGCGTGGCGCAGAACACCAAGGTCTTTTCCCGCTGGTCGATCATGGACATGAAGAGTTCGACCCGTTTCTTCTCCCTTGCCATGATCTCAATGACTTTATTGAAGTCTGACTCTTCGTACCGCTTGCCGAATTCTACTTCACCCTCCATAACCCTATCATCGGAGGTGTAGACATAATCATCCAGTGTGGTGGAAATCTGCTTCACTCGGAACGGCGTAAGATACCCGTCATTGATACCGTCCTTCAGGGAGTAGATATAGACTGGCTCCCCGAAATAGGCGTAGGTGTCCACGTTGTCCTTGCGTTTGGGGGTAGCGGTCAGACCGAGTTGCACGGCAGGGGCGAAGTAATCCATGATACTTCGCCAGTTGCTTTCATCGTTGGCACCGCCACGGTGACACTCATCAATAATGATACAGTCGAAGAAGTCAGGCGGGTACTCCAACACATAGTCAGCAGTCAGAGCCTTACCACGCTTGCCGTTGCCTTCGATACGACCCAGAGTAATAGGATACTCACGCCGAATACGACTACCTTCAACCACACCCCAACCAGCGGCTTTGAGGGCGGGGTCTATATATTCGGCTCGGGTTTCGGCTTCGTTCATGGGTGGTGTTACCTTTTGGCATTTTCAACTGGTGACAATTAGTCACCGGTTTAAAGTTTGGGTACATTCTCCCCCGCCCCTTGCGGGAGGGGGCCGGGGGGTGGGGTGATTCACTTTCAGGCAATGTTCCCTGATAACTTCAAGCACCCCATCAATATTTTTAAGCCTCGTCAGCAGAATTCGTTATTACACGGTGGTTCAGGCAAGTCGCCAAGTGTGTGATATAAGGCCACTTGTAGGCATTTCATTGATTTGAATCCGTACGCTTTTCTGATAGTCAGTTTTGCTTT
>Ga0194061_1000663_pt1 | contig 20822 bp, 16 predicted proteins | sample SepL2221m_MetaG_FD_163423 | JGI IMG/M metagenome (GOLD analysis project Ga0194061, IMG submission 163423) | Anoxic zone freshwater microbial communities from boreal shield lake in IISD Experimental Lakes Area, Ontario, Canada - Sep2016-L224-21m | ecosystem: Environmental > Aquatic > Freshwater >... | reverse complement strand
CCTGATTGGCGGCAAACGGCAGGTTACCGCCGTCTTGCGAGACGTGACCGACCGCCGCCGCCACGAGGACAATCTGCGAGAAGTGAATGCGCAATTGCGCAAGCTGTCGGAGTCGCTTCAGACCGTACGGGAAGAGGAACGCTCCCGTATCTCCAGGGAACTGCACGATGAATTGGGTCAGCAACTGACCGGCCTGAAACTCGAATTCTCCTGGCTGGGCAACCGCATGCTGGAGGGGCGCGAAGTGACGCGCGAAGAAATACAGGCCATGCGCCTGCTGCTGGACAATTCACTGGCCGCCGTGCGCCGCATTTCCACTGAATTGCGTCCACTGATCTTGGACGATCTCGGGTTTGCCGAAGCGGTGACATGGCAAGTGGAGGAGTTCGGCAGACGTACAGGCATTGAGACTGCGCTCGATTTGAGCTACGCGCCCAAAGTCACGAGCGACATCGTCGCCAGTGGACTATTCCGAATTGTTCAGGAATCGCTGACCAATGTCACGCGCCATGCACAGGCATCCAAGGTGGGTGTTTGCATCGTGGGGGACGCCAGCCAACTCATACTCACCGTGCAGGACAACGGCAAAGGCATCTCCGAAGCCAGACGACGCAGCGATGGTATTGGGCTGGTCAGCATGCGGGAACGCGCAATTGCTTTGGGAGCCACATTTGCTATCGAAAGCGAACCGGGTGACGGTTGTACCATCATGGTCACCCTGCCCCTCATTGAGTCCGATTTTAGTAATAGCATCGCATGAAAGCTGAAGTACTCATCGCCGACGACCACGCCATCATCCGTGATGGGTTGAAAAAAATTCTGGCGGATACGCAGGACCTGATCGTTGCCGGTGAGGCACGCGATGGCAGTGCAGCGCTGGAGAAGGTGCGCGAGCGTGACTGGTCCATGATGGTGATGGACCTTTCCATGCCGGGCCGACACGGTATTGAGTTGATACAGCTTGTCAAAGCCGAGCGGCCAAAACTACCCATCCTCATATTTAGCATGCACCCGGAGGAGCAGTTTGCCGTAAGGGCCATTCGCGCCGGTGCATCGGGGTACCTGTCCAAAGAAAGTGATAGCGACCTGTTGCTACCCGCTATTCGCAAGGTGGCAGCGGGCGGCATGTTCATCAGCCCCAAGGTTGCAGAACTGTTGGCAACCGATGTGTCGCATCGCTTTGACGGACCCGTGCATACCCTGCTGACCAACCGGGAGTTCGAGGTATTCAGCGATATCGTGCGCGGCGTCAGCCTGACCGATATTGCTGCCAAGCTGACTTTGAGCATCAAAACCGTCAGCACCCACAAGTCCAACATCCTGACCAAGATGAATATGGTCAGCACCGTAGACCTTTTCCGCTACGCGGTAGAGAACGATCTGCTGGATTTGACCCGCGAGTAGGAAAACTCCTACTCGCCATAGGAGCGCTCCTATGGCAATTTTCATCATCTGCCTATATCCCTGAGCAGCCCCAATGGGGAAAATCGTTGTATCGATGGCGATGCTGTGCGCGCCACAAATGGTTCAAGTCGTAATAAAGGTGATAAAGATGAAACAAGCAATTCGAACGGCCCTGACTTTGGTGACGGCTAGCACCGCGCTTTTGATGTTCGCTCCCGCGTCGCACGCGGCTGCCGATGCTGAAGCTGCCAAGGCCCTGGCACGGCAAAACAAGTGCCTCAACTGCCATTCGGTAGACAAAGACAAGGACGGTCCTTCCTACAAAAGCGTAGCCGCAAAATACAAGGGCAAGGCGACCGCCGAGACACGCCTCATCGAGCACATCACTTCCGGCGAAAAGGCCAAATTCCCTGACGGCCACGAGGAAGAACACAAGATTGTCAAGACCACTCCTCCAAAGGACATGGCCCAGGTCAAGAATCTCGTTCAGTGGATTCTTGAGCAATAACCGAACCGCCCGAACGAATCAATGAGGCAAAAGGAATCAACATGAAATTAATCAAGAAAATTCTTGGCATGTGCGTACTGCTGGGGGCCACAACGTTTGGCATCTCTGCGCATGCCGCAGACGCTGCAACGGCCAGCGTAGACCGCACCCTGAAGGGCGACGCGGTCTGTACCCGCTGCCACGACGAAGGTTCAGACAAGGCCATCCTGTCGGTCTACAAGACCCGCCATGGTGTCAAGGCTGACGAAAGAACGCCTGGTTGCCAGTCCTGCCACGGCAGCAGCGCAACCCACCTGAAAGACAAAGGTCAGCCAACCGACGTGGTGTTTGGAAAAGGCAAGACCGCCTCCACCGTCGCTTTGCAGAACAAGACCTGCATCAGCTGCCACCAGGCTGGCAAACGCACTCATTGGGAAGGCAGCCAGCACCAGGGTCAGGACATGGCTTGCGTCAGTTGCCATAGCAACCACAACGGTGGTGGCGACAAAGTTCTGAGCAAAGCCACACAGCCTGAAGTGTGCTTTAGCTGCCACAAATCGGAACGCGCACAGACACACCGCATTTCAACTCACCCAATTGCCGCAGGCAAGATGACTTGCTCCGACTGCCACAACCCACACGGCTCTACTGGCCCCAAGTTGCTGGTCAAGAACAACGTCAATGAGACCTGCTACACCTGCCATGCCGAGAAGCGCGGACCATTCCTGTGGGAACACGGACCGGTTACCGACGATTGCACCAACTGCCACACCCCACACGGCTCCAGCAACACACCACTGCTGAAGACCCGCGCCCCCTTCCTGTGCCAGGAATGCCACAGCGGTGACCACGGCAAGAGTATCTACAGCGGTGGCAACTTGCCCAGCGGAAACATTACCAGCGTCAATGGCATACAAGGTGTTGCCAACCAGGGTGCACCTGCTCAGCTCAACGGCCGTGCCTGCATGAACTGCCACTCACTGGTGCACGGATCGAACCATCCCGCCGGCGCGAAATTCCAGAAATAGAGAATTGGAGAAAATGATATGAAAACGAACATGACTCGGTTTCCCGTCCGGATCTCCGTGGCGGCAGTGAATAGTGCACTCCTGGCGATGGCCATGGTGTCGGGCGTACATGCCCAAGACGCTACCGTGGCCGACCTGACCCAGACCAGGAGCACGGTCGAGATTGGCGCGATGGTCGTCAACCCGACCAATAGCGAGAACCGCGGCAACGTGGTTCCCAACAGCAACGGCAGCAACACTTCATACAAGTTTGGCGAATACAACGGCCTGCAAAAGCAAGGCACGACCGCCATTTTGAACTTTGACCTGCGCGGAGGCGGCGCCTATGACAGCGGGGACGCTACCCGCTACCGCATCACCGGTACGGACTTGGGCCTGGAGACGCGCAATCTGTCCGCCGACTTCGGCAAGCAGGGTTCCTACCGCATCAACCTAGGCTATGACGAGCTACTGAGAAACCGCTCAGACTCCTTCCAAACGCCCTACCTAGGAGAAGGCGGCAGCCTCTTCACGCTGCCATCCACCTGGCTCAAACCAGTGGTGCCACAAACGGCTGGTACAGCAACCACCAACACCAGCACCGGCATGAACTTCCGGGGCCTTGACCCGGTAGCTGGCACGGCCAACGCGCTAGTGGCCGGTGTAGTTGTGGCGCCAACAGCGACAACACTGGGCACAACGCTGCCTAACATCCGCGCTGCCGACCTGGCGGCATTCCACAATGTCAATCTCTACACCAAGCGCAATGCGACCAACGTCGGCGCCAGCGTCGAGCTCGACAACCAGTGGAATCTCAAGGCCAGCATCAAGCGGGAAAACAAGACCGGCTACAAACCTTTGGGTGTGGTGACATCGCAAAACACAGAGTTTGCGGCCACCCTGGCAGACCCCATCAGCCAGACGACAGACCAGTACAACGTGAGCCTCAATTACCGGGGCGAGAAGAGTTTTTTCTCGGCTGAGTACTACGGCTCGGTGTTTGTCAACGATGTCAAGTCAGTGACCTGGAACGATGTCAATTTGCTGTCAAGCACCGCGACGATTGCCGGCGCGCCTAACAATGAATTTCACCAGTTCAATCTAACCGGCGGCTACAACTACAGCGCAGCGACCAAACTGGTAATGAATGCCTCCTATGCGCGCAACACGCAAAATGATTTGTTTGTTACCGCTGGTCAAAATGCGCAGTTCCCACTGGGCTTGCCGGGAACTTCGCTGAACGGCCTGGTCATTACCCGTGCCATCAACGCCAAACTAACCACCAAGGCGACACAAGACCTGGGATTGACCGCCAACTTCAAGTATGAAGACCGCGACAACCAGACTCCTATTCAGACCTACTTCTTCCAGGATGCCAACGAAGCCAAGTCAGGCGTCAATGCCTTCCTGGCGGGCCAAGGCGGCAACCTGAACATGTATGCCAACCGCGCGTACAGCAAGAAGGTCAACCAGCTCAATCTGGATGCCGATTACAAAGTCAACCGCGACAACGCGTTGAAAGTTGGCTACGACAACCAGCAAATTGACCGCAGCTGCAACGGCTCCTGGATCAATTGTGCTGATGCACCAACCACCAAGGAAAACACCTTGCGTGCCCAATGGCGTGCCAAGCTAAGCGACGACCTCAGCGCCAAACTTGGGTACAACCGCTCACAACGCACAGTGAACTACGACGAAAACGCATTTCTGGCTCTGACGCCGTATGCAAATGTCATCCCAACGCTGGGTGCCGGTGTTGGCGCTACACAGAGTGCGTATTCCTACCTGATGGCCAATGGTTTGACCGGTTTTGGTCCGTTGGCTGGCTTGCCGACCACGGCACTGACCGGCAATGCGGCTATCTACTCGCTCAACAACAACATCCTCCCGCAAGCCTTGTATGGCAGCCGCAACAACATCAATGAGTTGGTCGGACTGCGCCGCTTCAACATGGCCGACCGCAACCGTGACAAGGTACGCACATCGTTGAACTGGCAGGCAAATGAGAGCTTCTCGCTGCAAGCCAGCTACGACTATGACAACGACAGCTACCAGAACTCGGTGTACGGATTGCTGAGTTCGCAAGGCAGAACGTTGAACCTGGAAGGTGCATACGATGTGGCAGAAGACTTCAGCACTTCGGTTTTCTATACCAACGAGGACAAGAACTCCAAGAATGCTGGAAACGCCTACGGAGCCAATGCCCCTCTGACGGCCGCCAATGTGTTTGTCGGCAATGCTGGCAATACCAACATCTCGCCATCCGTCTGCTACGCAACCATTGCTGGCAAAGTCAAGGATGCCAAGGTAGACCCCTGCTTGCAGTGGTCCAACCAAATGCACGACAAGGTTGACACTTTGGGATGGACGTTCAAGAAGAAAGGCCTGATGGCTGGCAAGCTTGATCTGGTGGCGGCTGTCGTCTGGTCACGTGCCCGCACCGACATCGATGTTACTGGCGGCAGCTATGTGGCCAACCCACTAGCCTCCATCACGACCGTTGCACAACCCGGTGGCATTGCCAACTACTACATCGCAGCCTCTGCATTGCCAACTGTGACCACCGATACCGCCGAGTTGAAGGTCACCGGCCGGTACGCACTGGACAAGAAGTCGGCGGTCCGCATGAGCTATGGCTATGCACAGACCAAGGCTGTGGACTGGAGTTACGACGGTTATCAGTTTGGGTCGGGTACCAACTACCTACCCACCAATGAGCAGTCGCCCAACTTCACGGTACAGACACTGGGCATCGCCTACACCTTCTCGTTCTGACAGTACCCTGAAATTGATATAGCGATGGGATTTCGGGGCCAGTCCAACTGGCCCCGTTTTTTTAACCAATAACCAGGAGTCATTCCTCATGAATACCCCAAATTCCAGCCTTATTGGCCGCCTGTGGGCGACCCTCAGGGCACCCAGTGCCAAATACTCCCTACTGGCCCTGCTGGTGGTTGGCTTCTTCTCCGGCTTGATCTTCTGGGGCGGCTTCAACACCGCTCTGGAAGCAACAAACACCATGGAATTCTGCATTGGTTGCCACGAAATGCGTGACAACGTTTACGTGGAGTACAAGGAAACCATTCACTACAGCAACCGCACCGGTGTGCGGGCCACCTGCCCGGACTGCCACGTTCCCAGGGACTGGACACACAAGCTGATTCGCAAAGCCAGAGCGAGCCTGGAGCTGTACCACATGATCCGGGGCACAGTCGACACCAGGGAAAAGTTTGAAGCCAATCGCATGGAGCTGGCCACGCATGAGTGGGAACGCATGAAGGCCACCAACTCCATTGAATGCCGCAACTGCCACAACTTTGACGCCATGAGTGGGGACATCCAGAAACAGACCATCTACAAGAAACACATGGCCGCCAAGGAAAAAGGTGGAACCTGTATTGACTGCCACAAAGGCATTGCGCACAAACTTCCCAAGGAATACAAGGAAGACGACGAGTAATAACGACATTGCAGCAAAACTGAAGCCCGCCTGATCATGCACAGTGCGCAATCCATGCTTGCCAACTGCGCGGTTGAAACCGTGCAGGCGGGTACCGTTTTGCTGCAACGTTCGGTTGCATCCGATTCGGTGCTGTTCATCGAGCGTGGTCGCGTCGTGATAGGAGTCGTTGGACAGGGCAATACAGCGGGCTATATGGACCACCCACTGGGCTTTGTTGATGGGCCTGGTTGGCTGGAAACAACCGCTGCCGTGTTGAATATTCCCAGTGCGGTGGACGCTGTCGCGCTGACTGAAGTGCGCTTTCGAAGCCTTCCATTGTTGGAATTTCAGGCCAGCTTGAATTCCACCATACCAATCGTGCGATCCATGCTGCGTGATATTTCCAGAAGCCACCGTCAGCAAACCGAGCAAACTGTCAGTCGGCGCTCAAAAGACGCACAGGCACGTTGCGCGGAGTGGATTCTGCGGGAGTCTGTGGACTGCAAGCATGGTGGCGCATCGTTTCGCATCAAGGAAAACAAGCGAGACATTGCCGCCCAACTGGGCATCGTCCCTGAAACGCTTTCGCGTTTGCTGACCCAAATGCGTGAGCAAAAGTTGATCAGCGGCAGGGGCCGACTAGTCGATATACTGGACACATCCGGTTTGCGTAAACTTGCCGGTCTGCCCGATTCCACCGGAACATAGTCCATTTTCCTGCGGAACAGTTGGGGGACAATGATGTCCTATGAACATCCTTCCGCGAGACATTCCCCCACGCAGCGTCTGGGTGCTGGAGCAAGCCGGCATCCACCCATTGCTGGCACGCCTGTACGCAGCAAGGGGTGTCACTGGCACCGAGGAACTCGATGACGCTCTAGGCAAGTTGCTGCCACCGTCCACCATGCTGGGGCTGCCAGAAGCGGCAAAGCTATTGGCCGATGCCATTGACCATAACAAGAAGATTTGCGTTGTAGCCGACTATGACTGCGACGGTGCGACTGCTTGCGCCGTGGCGCTGCGGGGGCTGAAGCTGCTGGGCGCCCGGCAGGTGGCCTACATCGTGCCAGACCGCATTGTGGACGGTTACGGACTGACAGCCCCCATTGCACAGCGGGTGAAGGAATCGGGCGCGGACGTGCTGGTCACGGTTGACAACGGCATTGCCAGCATGGAGGGAGTCGCACATGCCCGTGCCTTGGGTCTGCAAGTGCTGGTGACGGACCACCATTTACCTGCTGCCGAGCTTCCAGCAGCCGATGTCATTGTCAACCCCAACCAGCGGGGTTGCACCTTCGCCAGCAAATCGATTGCCGGCGTTGGCGTGATGTTCTATGTGCTGATGGCGCTACGCAGTGAGTTACGGGCACGAGGGGTGTTTGACGCTGCCACACAACCCAAACTGGACACCCTACTGCCATTGGTAGCGTTAGGTACGATTGCAGACGTTGTCCGGCTGGACGCCAACAACCGTCGCCTCGTAGCGCAGGGGCTCAAACGTGTTCGAGCCCTTGCCATGCCTGCGGGGCTAGCTAGTCTTTTTATAGCATCGGGGCGGATTGCAGCCGCTGCCACGACCTTTGACTTTGGCTTTGCCGTGGGCCCGCGCATCAACGCGGCTGGCCGTTTGAGCGATATGACCCTGGGCATCGAGTGCCTGCTCACCGATGATCGCGCGCGCGCAGACGAATTGGCAAAAATGTTGGATGGCATCAATCGCGAACGCCGCGTCATTGAGGGTGATATGCGCGACCAGGCCATGCAAATTGCCGAATCGCTGTTTGAAGAAGGAGACGAGCCGCCGCCTGCCGTTTGTGTGTTTGACCCGGATTTTCACGAAGGCGTCGTGGGCATTGTTGCCTCGCGCATCAAGGACAAACTGCATCGGCCCACCTTTGTGTTTGCAGCCAGCGCCGCACCGGGTAAGGAACACGAACTCAAGGGATCAGGCCGCTCCATCCCCGGTTTTCACCTGCGCGACGCACTGGATCTGGTGGCCAAGCGCCACCCTGGTGTACTGCTTCGCTTCGGTGGCCATGCCATGGCCGCGGGATGCACCATCCACGAGGACGGCCTCGATACCTTTGAGCAAGGTCTGATCCATGTGGCACAGGAATGGTTAGACGCGGCCACACTCACACGTCGCATGGAAACGGATGGCCCTCTGGCTCCTGAATACCGGCGCGTGGACCTGGTGGACACCCTGCACAAGGAAGTCTGGGGCCAAGGCTTTGCGGCGCCAACGTTCAGCGAAGAAGTGGAAGTGCTATCGCAGCGGCTGGTAGGTGAAAAACACCTGGCACTCAAACTCAAACATCAGGGGCAACCGGTCGATGGCATGTGGTTTGGCCATACCGACCCGTTACCGGCAAAAGTCACACTGGCTTTTCGGCTGGACGCCGATGAATGGAATGGCGTGCGCCGTGTGCGTTTCCTCATTGAGGGCGCGCAAACACCAGACTAGCGCGTGACGACGACCTTCTGGTAGAGGCCGCCAAAGTAGGTCTGCTTTTCTACTTTGGAGACTTTAATATCCGTCGGCAACCAATCGACGATTTCGCCACGCCAAACGTCCATGGCAAAGGGTTCCAGTGTCGTCAGTATGGGCACCATGATGTACCGAAACGGATTAGTGGACACCGGTTTGTGGTAGTCCACAAAGATCAGCTTGCCGCCTGGCTTTGTGACACGCAGCGCCTCTGAAATGGTCTTGCGCCGGACATCGGCAGGTTGCTCATGCAGAAGGAAAAAAACCACAACCGAGTCGTGACTTCCATCTTCAAAGTGCAGGTCGGTCGAATCTTGCAGCAGTGCGTTGACATGCTGCGGGTTGCTCAGCTTGGACTGAAGGTTTTTGATCTGGATCGGCGCCACGTCGATTACGTCGACGCTGCCTTGCGGACCCAACCGACGCACCAAGTGCTCGGTAAAGTCGCCGTAGACACAGGCGACCTGCAGTACACGGCCATTGATTACATCGCCCATCTCCTGTAGTGCAGCATCGCGAAGCTTCGCGAAGTTGCCCCACAAAATGAGATTGACCAACCACTGGCGCTCAAAAATATGCACCGCCCGTGGGTGCAAATAGGCCCACCAATAAGTGTTGTGCAAATACTCGGGAATAACAGCGGGGGTTATCGAACGCCCACCGCCCAGCGTCTGGAGCGAATCGGCTTGTGCAATTGCAGCAGTTTGTTTTGGACTCACGAAAAAACCCTACGTATTGCCCGACGGGCACCCCACTCTGTCTTGAAAACAAAGTGGGCGAATAAAGTAAAAATTCAGATGCGCAGCAAGTAAACCACAGTCAAGACAGTACCCGCTGCTGCAGTCAAATAGACCACGATTGCGACGATGGCGTCTTGGCGCAGTCCGAAGTCATGCAGTGTCACCCGCAACCGGTGTGCAGCATGCCACAAGAACAGCGTGATCACGCCCAGTATGATGATTTTCCCCAACCAGTTGGCGGCAAATGCGTGCAAATTGGCGTAGCTAAACACGGCCGGTGCATGCCCCATGGCAACCATCAGAAACAGCAACGCAAGCACTGGCGCCAAAAATGCAGCCAGCGTGCCGCCGGCGGCAAACAGACTCCAGAAGATCGGCTTATTGGATTTGGCCATGGCTAGATCACTCCCGCAAAAAACAACACGACCAGCGAGGCAATGGCCCACACCGCGTAATGCGCACCGATGATGTATTTGCCAGCCAAAAATTCTTCACCAATCTGGACCGGCAGAGCCTTGGGCGTAACATTAAACCAACTGGTAGCGTTGTGCAGAGCAAATATCAACACCAGCAACATACCCATCACGCTCATTGGCCCTTGAATCGCGGCTATGAAGGAAGCGTAGGCCTCTGGACCCTTGGCCAGGCGCTCCAAGGTGCACACCAGTAACAGAGCAAAGGCACCGATGAAGACGCAGGTCACCTCGCGCGACATGTAGCGCATATAGCGCGGGTGCTTAAGCCACCAGCCTGTCTTGGAGACGGGGCGAACATACGGTTTGCGGCTCATTTTGAACCTCCGGGTAAAAGACGTTCTTTGAACCAGTCGAGCGTGCTTGCCACCTTGACTTGCTGAAGCGCGCCAGCCGGGTCGACCGCCTTGGGACAAACCTCGGAGCAGGCTCCTACAAACGAGCATTCCCAGACACCCACGTCGGTGGCAATCACTTCCTGGCGCTCGTCACGCCCACCGTCGCGCGAATCCAGGTTGTAACGGTGCGCCAGCGCAATGGCCGCAGGGCCAATGAACTTGGGCTGCAACGCATACTCGGGGCAGGCCGCGTAGCACAGCATGCAGTTAATGCACATGGAGAACTGCCGGTACTTCATCAGCTGCGCCGGCGTCTGCTTGTACTCGCCCTCGGCGATGGTTTTCTTCTCTTTCGGGATCAGGTAGGGCTTGACCCGTTTGAGCTTGTCAATAAAGTCATCGGCCACCGTGACCAAGTCACGCTCAATCGGGAAATTGGCCAGAGGCTCGACGCGGATAACACCCTCATAGTCACGCAAAAAAGCGTGGCACGACAGCTTGGGCTCGCCGTTAACCATCATGCCGCAGCTACCGCAAACGGCCATGTGGCAAGACCAGCGATAGGCCAGCGTCGGGTCCAGACTTTCCTTCACCGCATTGAGCGCATCCAGCACCACCCACTCTTCGTTGCACTCCACCTCATACTTTTGAAAGCGTGGCTCGGTGTCCTTCTCAGGGTCGTAGCGCAGTACTTCCAGTTGGACCATGCGCTTTTTAAGCTGTGTCATTTGTGATCTCCCGAATAGTCACGCACACCGGGTGGCGACTTGGTGATCACCACGTCCAGGTAGTCAATACGGGGAGCAGCGAGCCCCTGGTAATAGGCCATGCTGTGGCGCAAGAAATTCTGGTCATCACGCTGCACATAATCCAGCCGCTGGTGTGCCCCGCGGGACTCCTTGCGTGCCAGCGCGCTGACGGTCAAGGCCTCGGCACAGTCCAGCATGCTGCCCAACTCCAGCACCTGGAACAGGTCGGTATTGAAGACATTGCTCTTGTCGTGGAGCATGACTTTCTGGTAGCGCTGGCGAAGCTCCGCGATCTTGGCAACCGCTTCACGCAACCCATTCTCTTCACGATACAGGCCAGCGTTCTTCTCCATCGTGTCCATCATCTCCTTGCGCAGGCCCGACATGGATTCATTGCCATCCGTGCGCGAGAACAGTTCCCGAACCCGTGCCTGCGACTCTTTGGCTTTCGCCTCCAGTGCTGCCCTATTCGGCGCCGGCAAGCCCTTGATGTGCTCAATGGCCGATAGCGCTGCACTCTTGCCGAACACCAGCAACTCGACCAGCGAGTTGGAGCCCAGTCGGTTGGCACCGTTCAGGCTGACACACGCGCACTCGCCGGCTGCAAACAGCCCAGGCAATGGCGTGGCGGCCTTGGTGTTGGTCGAGATACCACCCATCATGTAGTGCACCACTGGCCGAATGGGAATGGCGTCTTTGACGATGTCCACGCCCAGGTAGGCAATGCCCAGTTCGCGCACCAGCGGCAGACGCTCATCAATGTACTTTTCGCCCAGATGGCGCATGTCCAGCATCACGCATTCACCCCATGGCGTGGTCACGGTGTTGCCCTTTTGCAATTCATGCCAATAGGCCTGACTGACGCGGTCGCGCGGGCCGAGCTCCATGGTTTTGAGTTGCGGCTTGCCCAGGGGCGTCTCGGGGCCCATGCCGTAGTCCTGCAGGTAGCGTCGGCCATTCTTGTTGAGCAGCACGCCGCCTTCGCCACGACAGGCTTCTGTTAACAAACTACCGGTGTTGGGCAGGCCCGTGGGGTGGTACTGAACAAACTCCATATCCTTGAGTGGCACACCCGCCCGATAGGCCATGGCCATGCCGTCGCCCGTCTTGATGGCACCGTTTGTGCTAAACGGGAACATTCGCCCCGCACCGCCGCCAGCAATGATGACCGACTTGGCATGAAACTGCTTGATCATGCCACTGCGCATTTCCATGGCGGTAAGGCCCTGGCAGCGGCCGTCCTCGACCAGCAAATCGAGCGCGTAATACTCGTCAAAACGGGTAATGGTGGGGAACTGCAGCGTGGTCTGAAACAAGGTATGCAGAATGTGAAAACCCGACTTGTCGGCAGCAAACCAGGTGCGCTGCTTCTTCATGCCGCCAAAAGGCCGCACCGCCACCGAGCCATCGGCTTCGCGGTTCCAGGGGCAACCCCAATGTTCGAGTTGGGTTAACTCCTTGGGTGCTTCCTTGACAAAGTACTCAACACAATCCTGATCTGACAACCAGTCGCCACCGCCAACGGTGTCGTCAAAGTGCAGATCAAAACTGTCATCCGCCTTGATGACACCTGCCGCACCGCCCTCCGCCGCGCAGGTGTGGCTGCGCATCGGGTAGACCTTGGAGATGAGGGCAATGCGAAGCGTTGGGTCTTTCTCGACCAACGCAATCGCCGCTCGCAAACCAGCGCCTCCGGCACCAACAATCGCAACGTCAACTTCTACGAGTTCCATGTCTTCCTTTCAACCACCGAGGTGATGTCAGTTTCGCAAACCTGTTCCCCACAAGCCTTTACAGGCTTGTGAAGAATCCAATACCAACCAGCGTCAAGAGCGTCAAACCACAGGCAATCAACACAAAGGCCAAGGCCTTGGCAGCGCCCAACTTGCCCGGTGATGGCGCATCAACCAAGCGGCTCTCCAATTCACCGGTGTCAACCAGACGCTGGTACTCCAGCGGATGCTCATGCTTGAACTCTTCGATCGAGAACGTACCGGTAAACATCACCACTTCAACCGGGAACTTGTCGGGACGGAAGTGGTTGTTGAAGAAGTGCACGGTGAACAGGAACACCACCGCCAGGAAAGCTTCTTCACCGTGGAAGATGGCCGCCACATTGAATACCCAGCCCGGCAGGAAGGAGCCGAACACACCAGGCAGCCACATCACCAAGCCACTGACGCCGATGATGGTGACACCCCAGAATGGTGCCCAGTAGTCAAACTTCTCCCAATAGGTCCAGCGGTCAAACTGCGGACGTGGGCCCTTGCCGAAGAACCACTTGAACATGCCCAGCATGTCGTAGCCGTCCTTCAAATTGGGGATCATGGAGTTCGGGCCGAAGAACTTGAAGTTCTTCCAGTCGCGCATGATGCCCCAGACCATGTAGAACAGGTGCCAGAAGAACACGGCAGCAAAGATGACCGCGCAGACCCGGTGGATGGCTCCTGCAATGTGCGGGCCACCCAAAGCAGCCATGATGGCCGAGGCCCATGGTGCATCAGGGTAGAACAGCGGCATGCCAGTCAACGTCAGAATCATCAAGCTCAAAGCAAACGTGATGTGAGCCAGACGCCAGATCGGACTGAAGCGCTGTATGTGCTTGCCCGCGTGTTTGGCCAGCAAATCGTCGGCCTTGATGTGGGGCTTGTTGCGGTTCTGCTGACGCTCTTTCCACTCGCGATAGAACCACAGCAAAGTGTGCAGCCAGAAGAAGCCAAAGGTACCGACCAGCAGCTGCACCATGATCTGGAAAGCGATCCAGATTTCGGGATAACGCTTGAAGTCACCCGCATGGCCGTGCGGCTGGAACGTTGCAAAACCAGCAGGCGCCTTGGCGAGATCCTTCTTGCCGCTATGGCAGGTCTCGCAGGTCTTCATGCGATTGTTGGCATGCACTTTGGACTTGGGGTCGTCCGCCTTCAAAATGTCGTGGCTGCCATGGCAGTTGTAGCACTTGGCGGTATAAGCGTAGCCCAATGTACTGATCTGGCCGTGGTAAGTTGATTTATACGATGCAAAGTTTGCTTCGTGGCAAGTACCGCATTGGGCAGATATAGCCACCTTGAACGGATCGCCCGACGTATTGCCCACCGCATGGGAACTGTGGCAATCGGTGCACACCGCTGATTTGGGGTTGTGCTTCTCGAGCACTTCTTTACCGTGAATCGACTCTGTGTAGGCTTCAAGCTGATCGGTGTGACAGTTCTCGCCGCAGTTGGCAGAGATGCCAAGGCGCCAGGCAGCCCGATCGGGCGAATTGGCTGCGGGCACATTGAAGCTATGTGTGTCGTGGCAGTTATCGCATGAAGCGTTGGGCTTGGTCTTGTCGTCCGTGTTGGGACGGGCGTGGAACGATTTCTTATATAGATCGATATTCTTGGCAACGACTCCCAGGCGGGGCTTGTCTGCAGCCTTGCCGTCTTTTTGCGCCTTGTCCCACAAATCCTGGTGGCAACCGGCGCAATCCACTTTCTTCAGTGGCTGTGCGGTGTCCTTCTGGTGGGTATTGGCTGTGGCTGCGTTGTCTTTGATGTCGGTATGGCAAGCCACGCACTCCATCTTGGCGTGCACGCCTTTTGCGAAGGCATCGGGCGCGATGCTATGCAGGGCACGGGGCTTTCCTTCTGCACCGGGCACTTCCAGTTTGCCCTTTTTTCCATCGTGGCAGGTTTGACAAGTGGCATTGTCCAGAGCCACTGGGGCCGCCAAAACGGGTGCCGGTGCGGATGCAGCAAACGCGGCTGGAACCAGACACAAGGTCAGTAGCCACGCCATCAGTAAACGCATGGGCGAAAAATTAGTTCGCATGGTCAGGATTTCCCAAAAAAAAACGCAACCCCATTGTTGCGCTTTAAACAAAATCAGTCTACGCTGAAGTCCATCATATTGATACATATCAATTGCTTTCTATCGTCCATAGCGACGACCAAAAGACAGCGTGAGCGTCGCTCCATTGGCAAAAATTGCATAAAACTCGACGAGACAAAAGGTGCAACAGCCAGTGCCGCATCTTTGGATTTCGATCACTCACAAACCTCAACAATGCGCATACCACGCTGCCGCAGTTACCTCCCGGCAACGTGACTGGGTATCAGTGAGACAAGATCCAGTCCGCCAAATTCTTGAGCGCAGCGGCGTCCTTGGTATCGATGATTTTGTGGTCTTCTTCGGTGCCGTCTTCCAACTTGACCTTCTTGCCTTCAGTCATATTTTTGATAGCCTTTTCCTGTCCGTCAGCCTTGCCTTTGTATTTCTCAGAAATTTTCTTCATTGACGGGCCCTTTTTGGACTTGTCTATGGCGTGGCACTTGAAACAGTCATTCTTTTTAGCAAGAGCCTTTGCCGCGTCTTCATCGACCGCAGCGTGAACCGATGCCAGACTGCCCAAAGCGAACAGGACAGTAGCACTGACGAGAGAAAGCGAAATTTTCTTCATGTAATGACTCCAAAAAACATTCAAATGAATCGAGTTGCGGGAAATATTTGACTCTCTAGAGATGAGCAGGTCAAGGGTTAAAGCAAGGCCAACCCGGTCGATTGTCGCATTGCTTGATTTAGGTCAATCGCTTACAAACCGGGGGGCGCAATTATTTTTTTGGAATTTCCAAAGTGCCGGAATTCTTGGGCTTACCTACGGACAGGCTCTTCCTGATCGTTTGATAGGGTCCACCCAGCAAAATGCCGTGGCTGACCAAATCAGCTTTGCTGCCATAAGGTCGACCGGCAATGATTTTGTCAGCCAGCGCGTCACTGATTCCGGGGAGCGCCTTCAGCTCATCCTTTCCGGCATTGTTGATGTCGACCAACTTCCTCTTCGCCGGAACCTTTGTAGCAGCGACCTTCGCCTTGCCGTTCGATCCATGTGCAACCCCTGACGACGACTGCGGCGCGGCTGGCACGGCGCTGACTTTGCTCTCTTGCGCATAAGACAGCGACGTAAACAGCATCAGCACCGACGCAATGCAGGACCATTGACTAAATCCGTATTTCATTAACGAAACCCCGGTCCACGCGGACCAACTTGTTACCAAAAAAAACCCGCAAGCATTACTGCCTGCGGGTCACTGACTAGCCTACCTGCCTAGATGCCGACTTGGCACCCGGCGTCTGGCGTCTGACCAGTCTCACGTCTTCGACCTACTTGATCTTATGGACCTCTTTAATGCCAAGGCCTCTGTCATTGGTCGCGCTGTGGCAATCCATGCAGATCTCTTTTGTCGCCAAACCGGTAGCCCGTGGTGCATACAACGAAGCACCTTGGCGCTTCATATGGTCCACAGCGCTTTCAGTCTTGCCAGGAATAACGGCGGTGCTGTCGTGGCAGGCGAAGCAAGCCGTTGCAATCGGTGATGTCACCAAGGTCGTTCCAGCCGCTTCAGTGACCGTACCGGTTGCCGAAACCGCATAGCCCGCACCGTAGGCAGTACCAGCCGCTTGAGCGACGTAAGGCGAGGTACTGAACGTGGCGGCCGTGCTGGTTCCTGTCATCACAGTCCGGTAAGGACGATTGTTCGGCGCTGGTACGGCGGAACCGGCAGCACTGAAATCATAGGTACCAGCCAAGTGGCAGCTTTCGCAATTTTTCAGCACGCCTGGGTACTTGATGTCCCAGAAGCCTTGGGTTGCAGAAACCGCATGCCAGTTGTACTTGACGCTGCGCTTGGCTCCCCCGTGAATCGCATGGACAAACTCCATGGAATCCGCAGACCAGCCGCTGCTGGTTCTGTTGGGGTTATGGCACCACGAGCAAGTGGTTCCATCATTGCGCTGACCTGCGTGGAACGCGTCTTCGGTGAACGTACCCAACTCCTGGTGGCAGTTATTGCACAAAGCATCGCTCACAATGGCGCGACGAGCGGTGTAGCCCGCTGCCACCTTGGTGATATTCGGTGCAATAACAATCAGTCCACCGGTCTGGTTAGGCATGCCCGCAGTCAAGCCGGTAGCGGTTGATGCCTTAACCGGGTAGTCCGACAGGTTGGTTTGGGTCAGTGGCAACGACGTCAGCGCGTTGTAAGAGAAGCCCAGACCACCAGTTAGCATCGTGGCGGTGTCCGGAATCGTGACACCCGTCAGCGTTGCCGTGTAATAGCCAGATGCATCAGGTCCGGTCAAGGTACCCGCTGCGGCCCCAGTGGCTTTTCCGTTCCACAGACTTCTGAGGTAGCTCGATGCGGATGCATTGAAGTCGGCAGGCTCGGCAATTCCATCCTGGGTCATGGCATACACAAAGTACACGCTTGGTGCGCCCATGAAATTGTTCCAGACTTCCGTGCTGGTGGCAGGGTTGTTGAGCGCAACGGCAGCACCGTTCTGCAACATGCGGAACACCATCACAGGCTGCTTGGCAGCATTTCTGGAAACGCTCTGGACGTCATAGGTGACCTTGATGGCGCCGGCCGGCAGATAGCTGGTGTTTGACGCGATCCAGGCCGCGTTGCTGTTGGCATTGCCACCCGACACATGCAGCGCACTACCCAAGTTGGGAGGCGTTACTGCCACGTGATAGATTGCATTGTTCACAGCTGTGTGGCATGTGGCACAGGTTGCATCATTTGCCAATGGGCCAGGGAAGTGGTTGGTGGTTACACCGTTCTTGGTGACCTTGCCCGTGCCGAAGTTAACCGCATCATGGCAACCGCCGCACGCTACACGATTGGGCACTTCGATCCAGTTGTTACCTTGCGCCGTCTTCGCGGTCGAGGTGGCTGAACCATCATGGCACTTGGCGCAATTGCGCGCATCCTGTGGGTATCCGACTTCGTTGAATTCGACGCCGGCAAAGTCATAGCCCTGCTTGGACAGCAACTTGCCGAAGTGAGTCTTGTGGATCATGTTCGGGAAATTTCCAACCGCGATATCGTTGATACGGTAGGTACCGGCACTGGTTGTGGTGCCTGCTGCGTTTTTGGTTAATACATAGTCGCCACCGGCAGTGGTCAATGCTTCAACCCGACCGTACTTGCGTTGCTCGGTATGGCAGACCACGCAGTATTTGGTTTCATTGCGGCTACCGCCATGGAACCCGGCCCCCGAATCGGTGGTCGTATCACCTGCAATGCCGCCCAGCGAGAAGTGGCACTCATTGCACTTTGCAGTGGCAGTGATGTCACGTGACGGGTCGGTCGCTGCAACGGCCTTGCCGGTTGCCGGGATGAAGTCATAAATGACATCAATCGGGCTGGTCATCACCACTGCAGGGGTCGTGGTGACACCATTTGCAGTATTGCTGCCAGTGCCAGGCGCATTGCCCGAAATTTGAATGGTCAGACGGTGCACCGCACTGGGTGCGTAGGTCAAGTCACCCAGATCGGCAGCCACGTTGGGGGCAACCAGAGTGGCTGCTGCAACCACATCTTTGACTTTGGTGATGTCCCGGTAGAACGTGTAGGTGTAGGTACCATTGCCGTTATCTACCAAAGTGCCGGTATTGTCGGTGCTGGGACGCGTTGGAACCGAGGCCGTGATCGCACCCGTGGTGGCGTTCTTGGTTGGCACGGTGGTCACAATGTAATTGACCCACTTGCTGGGTGTACCCGGTACCAGCTTTGCCAAGGAAAACGCCAGGTTGGGGTAACTGGCAAGCGTGGCGGTCGCGGCTTGCGACTTGCTGCCAAGGCCAATAATCGGGTTACCCTTGCCGTCTGTCACTGAAAAGCTAACTACAGGCGCGCCATTGATGGCGACAGCGACTGCTGGAACAGCGGGTGTCAGGGTTGCGTATGTGGCGGCAGTCGTTGCTGCAGTCAGTTTGATCGGTGCAGTTCCAGTTGGAACGGGCACGGACGGTACGCTTGGTGTCGGAGTGGGTGCCGCGGTATCTGTACCACCACCACCACCGCCGCAAGCGGCCAGCGAGGCCGCCAGGACAACTGCAGCCGCGTGCCTAAGCCAACGGTTCGGCGGATTGCCGCTATTTGACTGATCAGAAAATTTCACGATGCGTCTCCTAATGCGTGAAGAAAAAGTACACCAATTTCACTTAAAAAAATAAAATTGGTGTACGCGGGAGTATGGCTCAATGCTCGAAAAATCCCTCAGAAGCATTGAACGTTTTATTGACATGGCGCAAGCAAACTACTGCCAGACGTAGATGTAGGTAACACCAAGGTACCCAACACTTTGTGTCGGCTTCTGCGACAGGGTTGTGCCATCAGAATAGCTAAACGGCACACCGTTGTAGCCCCAGATCCAATCATTGGTCGCGGACTGCTGATGCACAAGATCCACGCGCACGGATGTACGCTTGTCCATGGCATATTTTCCAAACATCTTCAGAGTCGTCTGGCGCAACATAATTTCTGGCAAACCGCCGGTTGCAGCCAGCAGTGCTGCGCTATCAGCGCCGGCGAAAGTGTCCAGAGTCTGGTCAAATACACTTCGGTCACTCATACTAGCCAGGCTGGCTCCCACTTGCACACTGCCAAAAAGCTTGCCGGTCACACCAATATTGCCCGTCAGGCCAACATTCTGATAGGACATCACATAGCCAGCCGGTCGAGCCTGGTTCAAGGTCTGCAGTGAGCGCGCTACATAGCCGTTCAATGCCCAGGTCTCATCCAGTGCGTACGACCAGTCGAGGCTGAACTGCCCCATATCGGTACCGCGAACACCGTATGTACTTGGCATAGTGAAGTTGTCACGTCCCTGTTCGGCGCTCACCTGGAATGCAAGGTCGTTGCTAGGCTGCCAATCAGCGTACAGTTTGACTTTGTCTCGTTTGCGGTCAGCGAGTGTTGGCATGAAGATCGCGGTTGGCAGAAAACCAGTGGCTGGATCGGCAACGGCCGTAACACCCGTGCCACTGTTGTCCCTTAACCAGTTGGAACCATCACGGCGACTGCTCGACACGTTCAATGCGCCGCTAACGTCCTCCGTCAACCTGCGCCGCATTTCGGCGTACATGCTGACTTCCTTGGTCTTCTGACGCAGCGCGCTGATACCGGATGCGGCGCTGGAGGCAGTGAAGACGCCACGGTCAATGTCCTCATAGTCGGCACCGATGGTTCCGCGATAGGCACTGGAAAACTGCCAGTTGGCCGCCAACTTGCCATGTATCTTTCTGTTGGGCAGGCTCTGGTTCGTATAAGTAACGGCGGAAGCGCCGACACCCTCCACGTTGTAACGTGCAATCGGAGTGCGGTCGTCCTTGTCCTCATAGCGCCAATCGGCTAGCAGAGACAACTTAGGGATGGGTCGCGAGGTCAGGCCAAACTTGGCGATCTTGGTAATCACTTCCGCACCAAGATTTGCGACTCCTACGGGTGCACCCGCCAAACCAGCACCGACAAAATCCTGATTCTGCGACGCGTCGGCAAAAGCCAGCTTAAACGTACCACGCGTTACTGTGGAGAAATCGTAACTGCCGCTAAGGTCAACTTGGTGGGCTTGGCTATCCGGTGCCAGTGCCAGCGGTTGACTCAGGATACCCTGCAATCCTGAACTCAGAGGCAATGAAAGACCCACCGGATTGTTCAGGCTGGATGGCACAGAGGCATTCAATGTGCCATTGGAATTGCGATAAAACGATCCGTAATAGCCCAGGTTGAAGCGAAATTTTTCAAACCCGTAGTTCAAGCGAGCTTCCACCTGGCTGTGGCTGGCATTCACCGGTTCTGGCAGCATCAGCAAAGCCCAGCCGGTGTTAATGCCGGTCGTCACACCACATCCTGGTGCCACTACAGACGGGCAA
>Ga0194061_1000661_pt1 | contig 20869 bp, 25 predicted proteins | sample SepL2221m_MetaG_FD_163423 | JGI IMG/M metagenome (GOLD analysis project Ga0194061, IMG submission 163423) | Anoxic zone freshwater microbial communities from boreal shield lake in IISD Experimental Lakes Area, Ontario, Canada - Sep2016-L224-21m | ecosystem: Environmental > Aquatic > Freshwater >... | reverse complement strand
TGTGCGCAGTGTGGCCTGCCTACTTTGCCGCCGCGAATTCCTCCACGCTCGGGCACGTGCACACGAGGTGGCGGTCGCCGAAGACGCTGTCCACGCGGCCGACGCGCGGCCAGAATTTGAACTCGCGGAGCCACGGCGCGGGCCATGCGGCCTGCTCGCGCGTGTAGGCGTGCGTCCAGTCGTCTGCGGTCACGGCGCGCGCGGTGTGCGGCGCGTTTTTCAGCGGGTTGTCGGTCGCGTGCATTGTGCCGGATTCGATGGCGGTCATCTCGGCGTGGATGGCGAGCATCGCGTCGCAGAAACGATCCAGCTCGGCCTTCGGCTCGCTCTCGGTCGGCTCGATCATGAGCGTGCCGGCGACGGGCCAGCTCAGCGTGGGCGCGTGGAATCCGAAATCCATGAGCCGCTTGGCCACGTCTTCCGCGGTCGTGAGTTTGAAGCCGCGCAGATCCACGATGCACTCGTGCGCGACGGTGCCGTGCGTGCCGCGGTAGAGGACGGGGAAATGTTTTTCCAGACGGTGCGCGATGTAGTTCGCATTCAGGATCGCGAGCTTCGTCGCGTCGGTGAGGCCGTCGGCGCCCATCATGCGGATGTACATCCACGGGATCGGCAGGATGCTCGCGCTGCTGAATGCCGCTGCGGAAATCGCGCCGGTGTTTTTTTCCGGCCCGACGCGATCGGTGAGCGGGAGAAACGGCGTGAGTTTTTCCGAGACGCAGATCGGGCCCATGCCGGGGCCGCCACCGCCGTGCGGGATGCAGAAGGTCTTGTGCAAATTCAGATGGCACACGTCCGCGCCGATGCGGCCGGGGCTCGTGAGGCCGACTTGTGCATTCATGTTCGCGCCGTCCATGTAAACGAATCCGCCGTGACTGTGAATGAGGCTGCAAATTTCCGTGACCGTCTCCTCGAAGACCCCGTGCGTGCTCGGATACGTGATCATGCACGCGGCGAGATTTGCCGCGTGGAGCAGCGCCTTGTCGCGCAGGTCGGCGATGTCCACATTGCCGAGCGTGTCGCATTTCACCGGGATGACTTTCATGCCAGCCATGACTGCGCTCGCGGGATTTGTGCCGTGCGCGCTCGTGGGGATGAGGCAGATGTCGCGGTGCGGCTCGCGGCGCGACTCGTGGAATTTGCGGATGCAAAGGAGGCCCGCGTATTCGCCTTGCGAGCCGGCGTTCGGCTCGAGCGAGACGCCCGGCAGGCCGGTGATTTCTGAGAGCCACACGGAGAGTTGAGCGCACATCTCGCGATAGCCCGCGGTCTGCTCGGCGGGTGCATACGGGTGCAGATTGCCGAACTCGGGCCACGTCACGGGGAACATCTCGCTCGTCGCGTTCAGCTTCATCGTGCAGGAGCCGAGCGAAATCATCGAATGCGTGAGCGAGAGATCGCGCGACTCGAGGCGGCGCATGTAGCGCAGCATCTCGTGCTCGGTGTGGTGCGAATTGAAGACGGGATGTGCGAGCAGCGCGCCGGTGCGGCGGTATGCGGCGGGGATGTTTTCCCCGGCTTCGAGCGCGAGCACCTCGATCTCTGTCTCATGTGCGCGTGCGAGATTGAAGACGCTCACGAGGTTCTCGATGTCTGCGGCGGTGGTCGTCTCGTCGAGTGCGACGCAGAACGCCGTGCTGCCGATCGCGCGGAGATTGATCTTCATCGCGCGTGCGGTCGCGAGGATCGCCGCGTGATCCGCCTCGGGAACGGTGACGTGGACGGTGTCGAAGAACGGTTCCGCGGCGACGGAAAATTTGCGTCCGAGCTTCGCGATCCCCGCGGCGAAGGTGCGCGCGGCGAGATGCACGCGCGATGCGATTTTCCTCAGCCCGCCGGGGCCGTGATAGACGGCATACATCGAGGCCATCACCGCGAGGAGCACCTGTGCGGTGCAGATGTTCGAGGTCGCCTTGTCGCGGCGGATGTGCTGCTCGCGCGTCTGGAGCGAGAGGCGGAATGCGGGGTTGCCATGCGAGTCCTTCGACACGCCGACGAGGCGGCCTGGCATCACGCGCTTGAATTCATCCTTCGTCGCGAGGTAGCCCGCGTGCGGCCCGCCGAAACCCATCGGCACGCCAAACCGCTGCGTGCTGCCGACCACGATGTCCGCGCCGAATTCCGCGGGCGCGCGCAGCAGCACGAGTGCAAGCGGATCCGCGGCGCAGACGCACAGCATGCCGGCGGCGTGCGCCTTTTCAAAAAGTGCGGAGTAGTCGTGGATGCCGCCGAGCGTGTCGGGATACTGCACGATCACCGCGCAGTAGTGACCGCTCGGGATGAACGCGCATTCGTCGCCGACATTCACCCGCACGCCGAGCGGTTCCGCGCGCGTCTGCACGACGGCGATCGTCTGCGGATGACAGCGCTGCGAGATGAATACGGACTTCGCGGCGTCGTCCTTGTTTAACGCCAGCGCCATGTGCATCGCCTCGGCGGCGGCGGTCGCCTCGTCGAGCAGCGAGCCGTTCGAGACGGGCAGCCCGGTGAGGTCGGCGATCATCGTCTGGAAATTCAGCAGCGCCTCGAGACGGCCCTGCGAAATCTCCGCCTGATACGGCGTGTAGGCCGTGTACCAGCCGGGATTCTCGAGGATGTTTCGCTGGATCACCGGCGGCACGATGCAGTCGTAGTAGCCCTGCCCGAGGTAGCTTTTGAAAATGCGGTTCTTGGAAGCGATGGCGCGCAATTCCTCGATCGCCGCGCTCTCGCCGAGCGCCCACGGAAGGTTCAGCGGCTCGTGATTCCGGATCGCCGCGGGGACGGTGCGCTCGATCAGTTCCTCGATGTCCCGCAAGCCGAGGGCCCCGAGCATCTCCGAGATCGCGTCGTCGCCGGAGCCGAGGTGGCGCGACGGAAATGAATCACAAGGGGTGAGTGGGGACGATGATTGTGCGGCCTTTTGGCTCGCGGACTGGTGCATGGCTCGCGGAGGCTAGTCGCCCGGTCTGCGTGTGCAAAAGGAATTTGCAGGCGTTCACTTCGCGTCGAGGTCCGCGTTGGAGAGATGCCCGGTCTTGTTCAGGAATGCCTGCCCTGTCGGCCCGAGCATGAAATCAACGAAGCGCCGCACTTTTCCCGCAGGCTTGCGCGGAGTGGCGATGACGAGCGGACGCGAGAGTTCGTAGCGGCCCGCGGCGATCTCCTTCGCGGTAGGTTCCACGACGGAGCCGTCGGCAAGCCGGATGCCGAGCGCGTGGATCGCAGCGGGCTTCGGCGCGGCGTATTCGAGCACGCAGATCGAGCCGCCGTTGAATTCCACCGCAGTCGTCACATCGCTCGGCTCGACAAGCACCTCGGCCTCGCTCGGCGGCGCCTTGCGGATGTCGTCGTAGAGGAAAAACATTAGCAGCTCCCACGCGCTGGTCCGCACGTCGCGGTTGTAAAATGTGATCTTGCGATCCTCTCCGCCGAGCGCCTTCCAGTTCTTCACGCGGCCCTCGTAGATGCCGCGGAGCTGATCCCTCGTGATTGCGCGGACGCCGCCGTCCCACACCTGCGAGGGGACGACGATGAGCAGCGCCTGCTTGCCAAACTGCACCTCGTGAAACGCCTTGTCTGGCCAGGCGGCGTGCTCCTGTGGCGTCATCTTTCTGCTGAGGAGCGCGACCTCCGCGACATCCTCGCCGATGCTGGCGACCGCGCCGCCGCTGCCGCCGTCGCTCACGATGCGAAAATCCAGCCCCGTCTCTTTTTTGATCTGCGCCGCGGCTGCGTTCACCGGCTCCGCGGCGACCATCGCGCCATGAATCGAGATCAGCTCATCGGCGTGCAGCGGGGCGGCGGTCGCGAGCATGGCACACAGGGCGGCGATGGCGGGTCTGGAAAAAATCACGGCGGGAAAAAGTGCAGGAGACTCGGATCGTCGCGCGGGTTTTGCAAACCGCGCGGACGTCGGGTCACATTTGGATTAAAACCACGAATGGACACGAAAAGACACGAATGGAGTACATGCGCTGCAGCTCCGCGTAACTCGTCCTCTCAAGATCCCATTCGTCCGTACTCGTGTCCATTCGTGGTTTCATCCGATCTGAGCCGCCGGCGGCATCACTTCAGCTTGGTGCGCTCACGGATGATTGTGATTCTTTCCTCGGCAAATTTCCGCTGCTCCGCGGAGAGCAGCGGATCAGCCACTGCGCGGCGGAGGTGTTCGAGAGCCTCGCGCGCATGTTCGGCGTTGTTGATCGCCTCGAACGCGTGCGCCTCGCCGAGGCGGAATTCATATTCCGCCGCGGGCCGCCCGTCCTCGCGTGCGAGTGCGACGAGCCGCGTGAGCGCCGCAATCTCGGCGACATTCTCGCGCGCCTCGTGCGCGAGCTGCGCGTGCTGCCAGAGCCGCATGGGCTCCTCGGGCAGCAGCTCGTTCAGGCGCTTGGAAAAAATGAACGCGTCCTTGTGATGCTTCGTCGCGCGCATCGCCGTGATCTTCGCCGCAAGCGCGGGGACGAACTCGGGATTTTTTTTCAGCGCCTTGTCCGCCAGTGCCTCCGCCTCGATCCACCGGCCGATGGAAATCTTGTATCCCGCAAGCCCGCCGAGCACGTCGAGCGAGCGGCTGTCGAGCGCCTGCGCCTCGTCGAGCCAGCGCTTCGCCGCATCCGGCATCCGGATGGCGAGCATCTTTCCCGCCGCCATCGCGAGGAACGTCGCCTGATCCCGCGCACGGATTTTTCCGAGGCGTTGGCGCACGGGGCCGGCGTCGGCGGGCTCCCACGCGCGCGCCGCATCGCGTTTGAAAATGCACGCCCAGTGATCGAGATACACGAGGCGGAAGTCGCGCTTCTCCGGTGCCGGATCGAGGAGATGATCGAGGAGCCGCTGGTAATTGCTCGGGTCGCCCACGAGCACCAGCGTGTCGAAGCGGAACTGGCGATCCAGTTGGCGGAAGAGCTTCGGATTCTGCGGCGCCTGCACGAACGCGCGCCGCCGCGAACTCGCGGGATCGCGATCCTCGGGCGTCAGCAGATCAGGTCGGAATTTTTCCAGTCCCGGCAGCGCGATGCTGTTGAAATAGATCGAGCGTCCCTGCACCTCCGCGCACGCAAGCTGAGGCGTGGTGATCACCGGCGGCGGAGGAAAAAGCCAAGTCTCAATCTCCGGCCATTTCCACACCACGCCGGACACGACCACGGCAAGCAGCACGATGAACAAGATTTTCCAGCGCGCGGATTTTGAAATTTTCGGGAATGCCATCAGGAGCGCGGACGTTAGCGGCATTTGCCGCCAGTGTCATTGTGAAGGAGCGGGTGGCTTGCTTCGTTTCCCGCTTGCGTCACGCGGCAGCGTGCCTTAGTTGCACCCCTCCTTTTGGCAAACCGGGTCGGTAGCTCAATGGTAGAGCAGCGCCCTTTTAAGGCGTTGGTTGCGAGTTCGAGTCTCGCCCGACCCACTGCCGGTTTCCCTCTGAAACCGGCATAGATGCAGGGTTCCAGCGCGATTTTGCGGCTTTTCATCGTGACGGATGAAAGCGGGAAGAGACGTGAAAAAGCGGGTGTAATTGGCACCTCATTGGCACTTGGTTTTTCTCCTTCCGGACGCCATGCGACGCCGGTGGCGTCACTTCTCGAATCGCCACCCGCCGCGTTTGGCCTTCTTCGCCTCGGCTTCCGAGTCCGCCAGCCGGTCGTTGTATTGCTTGGACGTGCGCCCATCCCAAAGAACGGTCCGCTTGCCGTAGATCCCGGCCAGCCCATTCCGACAAGCTCGCCCGCCAGAAATCGTCCGTATCACCCGCTCCGCCATTTCAGGCGATTCCGACATGAAAAGTATTTCCACGTCCTACGTGGAGCGGCAGAATCTCACCATGCGGATGCACATGCGCAGGCTCACCCGGCTCACGAACGCCTTTTCCAAGAAGCTCGAAAACTTCAAGGCAGCGGTCGGTCTGCATTTCGGCTATTACAATTTTGTCCGGGTTCACAAGTCTCTGCGTTGCACCCCTGCGATGGCGGGCGGGGTCACGGATACCGTTTGGACAATCGGTGATTTAGTGGACGCCGCATGACGACTTCCGTCAAAATATGCCGCTGGCGATTTTCAAAATCTTCGTCTCTTTCGTGATGATGCCCGAAACTAAAACCGACATCACCCCACACCTCCAAGCGGAACGTTTCTCTTGGTGCGGACTTGGTATACGGACGAACGCGCTCTATCAACTCGAAGGCCAGCCTTCGTATTTCTGAGTCGCCAGTCATCATGGATACGGCCTCATTCTTTGAAAAAAGCAACGCGCTCGCCCGCGCTGTTTCTGGATGGCTGGATTCCACGGCTGAAGCGCTTGGTGTCAATCGGGACGAAACCAAAAAACTTGGTGATCGGAGTCCGCTTTTTGCAGGATCGCCATGCGCGCTGACGATGTGTGTTCATAGAAACTACCACGGCGCGAAGGCGACTTTTGAGAAATGGAACGTCTCTCCAGACAGATACATCACGGTCGAAATCGGACACACTGACGGGGACGATCTGCGCATATTCATTACAAGCTCGCTGCTCGAAAAACCGATTGAGTTAATCGCCCCGAGCGAGGCTGCGCTGAAGGAGGCTGTCACACACGTCCATGAGAAGATTTTTGTAGGATTCCCGCTGAGCGGTGATGAAATGGATGAACACATACGCCGACACATTCCGCTGGATCAGGACGACAACAAGGAATGAGCGACCTCCTGAAACACATCCAGCGCGCCGTGGAGCGCGCCGCAGAATGCCCCGCCGCGCACGCGGAGACGATTCCCGTGTTGGAAGTGTTTGGGTCGGGCAAGCGAAGCGCGCAGCGTGTTCCTCCCGAGGCTGGGAAGCGCGAGGGCGCGCCGGAGAGCGCCCTTGCTTGATGCGTTCCGCGAGTATCGCGAGCCATTCCACGCCGGAGGCGCACGGCGGCGACACCGCGCGGAGCGCCACACTCGCGAGCGGGCGAGCGCAGACACGCACCGAACGCAGAACGCGCACGCGGCGGGATGGCGGACGTTTCGCGCGCTGGCCCGAAGGGCAGCCACGCGCGACGCTCGCCGTGGGAGCTGCCCAGCAGCGGTGGCGGGCAGTGGAGGGCGAGCGTTAGCGAGCAACCCGGCTGGCAATGAGCGGAGCCGCGAAGGCGAGCGGAGGCGGGCAAGCCCTGAGTGGCGACGTGGCAGGGCGCGGGCAAGCGAGGGACGAGCGTGGTTTGTAATGCTTCGCGCATCGCGCCACACGTCGGGGCAGGATGCGCGGAAAGGCGGCTTGTGGCGTATGCTGCGTGGCGGGATTCAAGACGCGACCCGGCGGGACGCTGGCACATTGCACGGAGCGGGCGGCGGTGTGAGGCGTGCGGTTGGTGAGCAGGTAGCGTGACGGCGCAGGGTGCCGTGGGCTTCATGGCCGGCACGCTGCGCGGGCGCAATACGTGCGGTGGTTGGGTTGTGACCGCTGCCGGGCAGCGGGCTTTCTCCGCGCGACGGGAGCAATAGGGTTGGGCGGATCTCAGCCTGCAATGCCTTGAGACGATCGCGCCCAAATTGTCAGACCCGCTCCCACGACCAGCATCATGACACCGGCGAGCTTTCCGGTTTCCTTTTGCTCGTCGCGCTGCCTTTGCCAAACGCGAACTAGGGCTGTTTGCTCTCTGATGCGTGAATTCTCATTCAGGATTGCTCCGACATCCAACGTCCGGGCGGATTGCCTGATATTTTGATCGATTCCGTGCATCACTAATTTTTGTGCTTCGATTTTCTGGTCGTATGCCCGGTCTGCGAAGCCGGGCGTCCCAACTAAGACTATCACGCCTACGACCGCCAGGACAATGCCAACCCAAAAAATCGGACGCGGGGAAAGGGCTAGGGATGCGGCAGCGGTTGGTGGGGATGAGTTTTTTGAAACCCCCGATGGTGACGGGACTGTCTCGGGCACGGTAGGACGCAAGGGTGATGGGTCCAACTCCGTAAGCCTGCTTAGAGGCTTCCAAGTATCCGTGCCCGCTATGCAAGCCATTACCGTCGGATCAACCTCTTTCCTTTCAACCATGCGGAAAAGTCGGTCCGCTGGCATCGGTCCTTCGACTTTTTTTCCGTCACGGCAAATATAAAGAAGCGAGGCGTTGCGGCTTGACGCCGATGGCTTAGGCGGAGGCGGGACCGAAGTGGGAGGTGCATGGATTAGTAACTTTGAAGGGGGATGCGGAATGACGATCGTGGTTTGGCAATGGGGACATGGTGCGGATTGACCTGACATTGACGGCTCTGCTTCGATTGATCCCTCGCACTTCGGGCATTCAAACGAGAATGGGCGTTCGTCTGGCCGAAACGCGGGAAACTCGGCTTGGCAGGTGGAACAACGGATGTTCTTACCGCGGTAAGGATCGGGAACTTCCATGGAAGCCCCGCAGTGTGTGCATGAAGTCAAAAACATGACATCAGGCAAGCTTGCTAGAACTTTTTGGCAGCTTCACGTGCCCGTTGTTCAGTAGCATCTTTTTCTTTTCTGTAGCGCGCAGACCTTTGTTCTTCGATGAAACGGTCCACTTTTTTACTGGTGATTTCAATATGGACCCTGTTGGGATATCCCGAGTAAATGCTGACCTTTGTGTTATTCCCTTCCCATGTGGCGAAGTCCGTAAGATCGGAAACTGGTTTTCCGTATCGCACTTTGAATGCTTCGGCAAACTCACTGCCATCTGGGGCCAGTGTTACATCGACTTTTGAAATAATGCTCTCTTGAAAATTGAGGCCAACTTTACTGACGGCAAAACCTGCCCAATCTTTTTCATTGTCATTTAGCTCCGCGACCGTCTCTTTCGTATAAGAACCTATATTTCTGCTCAGCTCGGCTTTCACGCGTGACTTGAAAGCCGCGCTAGGCGCACCGAGAACAAATGTCGAGAAACCGGTAATTGCATCAACCGCTTTATTTACTTTCACATCTTGGTAATTATAATCAGTTTCCCCGTATTCGATTGTTGTTTGCAACGGCTTCCGCTCTCGCTTAGCGAAATAATAGACGGACCCACCAACTATTGCGGCTCCGAGGAAAGCGACGAGAAGAGCCAGGGATGGGTTTTTCGCATTTGGCTTACTTGCAGGTGCGCCGTTCGGGGGCTGCGTTGGTGTCATGCCGGGCGGATTCGGCGGTGGCGCTATTAGGCCATATTGGCACCATTCGCTCGTTCCTTCCTGGAGAACTTGGGTGTCTGGCGTGATGGAGCCGTTTCGGCCGAGTACGCGGAGTTGATCTTCGGTTATCGGGCCGATCGCTTGGTTGTTTTCGTCAGCGTAGTAGTAGTTCATTTACCTTGGCGGATAGGCGTTTTTTATTTTGGAGTCAAAAACCCAAGAGCCTCATAATAACATAGAGGCACCCTCCGGTTTTTTCTAGCGTAGTCGGGGGCGGAGCCTCCCGCACGGCCTTTCCAACGGGCGAGTCCGCTACGGCTTTGCCTGCCCTGCCAATCAGTTTGGCGGCTACCCTAGCAAAGAACGGGACGACTTTCTTGGTGACTTTCCATCCGGCTTTTGCTGTTACGGTGATTCCATCCGCAACATAGTCCTCAGCCGTTTTCTTCCGCTTCTGCGCTGCGGGCGGTATTGACGTAAGTTGGTAATCCCTAGGACTCAGAGATGAACATTGGACTGGAGGCTCGCGATCTCGTCCTGTGGCATTGGCGGCAACCGCCCACAAGATGAGTCCCACAGCCGCGACGATGGCAACGACGAGAATTACAAGGGGGAGCGAGGATTTCTTGAGTGGGGCGCGCTGGATGACAGGTTCGGTTGTCGATGACGCAATCTGCTCTGGTTCATCGGAGTCTGAAGGCGGGACATTACTGATTGGTTGGGATTTGTCCGGCTCGTTGGCGACTGGCGGCGGGAGGCTACTGGCTGGGCGGGATTCGCTTGGGAGCGGCACTGGAGGTTGGGAAACTGGTTGCGGAGTCCTTTGGGGCGTTTCGATGGGGATAGCGGCGGCGGGAGCGGGGGTCAACTCATCGGCAAGCCTCATGGACCATTTGGGATCTGAGAAAAAGTCTGGCGCGGTCTTGCGACGCTCCGCATACGCGTTCAGAAACTTTTTGTTGAGTTCAGAACCTTGGATGCCAAGCGCAGGGTATTTTGCGATGGCTTCGGCCTGCCATTCCTTGTCGGTCCTTTGCGCGAATGCCGTGAGACAGAATGCGGACAGCAGGAGCGTCAGAACGGCCGATTTAATGCCATGCCTTTTCAGGGAGTTCTGTCCGAAGCCCCGCTCGGTGCGGTTCTCGCTGCTCTGGAGGACGAGGGTCATGGCTCTGCGTAGCTGCCCTGGCACCCACCGCCAAGTACGAAAGCATGGTCGGGCTCATTTGAGCCCGTTCCTGATTGTCCCCGACTCCTGCTCATGCCCTGATTCAGAAATTTTTCCTGCCTCCATTTTCCCATTTTTTGCCTCCGGTCGCACCCTGCGATCGGAGGCTTTTTCCATTTGTGGATCGCCATTGGCGCTCCGGAACGGACCGAGCCACACGGGCACAATTTCGTGGTCGGCTGGGGAGGTCCACAAACGAAAGAAAAAACAAAACCATGAGTCCTCAATCAGGAACCATACTGCTAGAACAAATCGCTCCGCGCCTGCGGGCGGTCATACCAAAGGCCGTCAAGACGGTCGGAGCCGAAGACGCGGAGGAACTGCTGCAAGACGCGATGACCATCGCGGCGCAGATGCTCCATCGTGTCGAGGAAACCGGAAAGAAAGTCACGCCGGGCAATATCGCCTACTACGTGATCCTGCACATGAAGAGCGGCAGGCGTAGTCAGTCGGCCACAAGGACCGACGTGATGGCACCCGGCACGCAGCTCGATGACAAGAGCTGTGTCCTGTCGTTCGGGGAGGAGGTCGGCTACGACCCCGAACTCGATGAACCCATCACGCTCGGCGAACTGCTGGCGTCTGAACACGAAGATCCGTCACAAGCGGGAGCGCGCAACCTCGACTGGGAGCTGTTCCTGTCCACGCACGACTACCGCTACGGCGTGATCCTCAAGGGCATGGCGGAAGGCCGGAGCCTCAAGGACACGGCAGCAGCGCAGAATGAGTGGTATCCCGGCATGTGGGCGCTCAAGAACCGGATGGCCGAGGAAGTGCGCGAATACATGGGCGAGGAAGCGATTGCGGAATCAGTCCGCACCCCGCGCTGGAAGGCCAGCATCGCCGTGGACAGGGAAAAGACGGCCTGCCGCTCGGAGCGGAAGGCACGAACCCAGCGAGGCAGCCGATGAAGCCAAGGGACTTCTTCGCAATCTTGCTCCGCGAAGGGCTGGCGATAGTCGTGGAGCACCTGGGGGGCTGGGTAACTGGCAAGCCGAGGCGTCGGGGCAGTCAGCCGCCGAAGGAACACAAGAGGCAGCCGCGTAAGAAGCGCTAGCTGCTCGGATGGACGCGATGGGGAGTCTGACCTTTAACCGGGTTGGGCTCCCCATTTGCTCCGGGGGGGGGTGGAAGGCTCAGCGCGTCGCTTCCAATTTCCTCCAAAACCAATTCTCATTTTTGATATGTATAATAAGCGCTAAGGTAAGATAGGGAAAGAGAGGGTGACGGACGTAGTTTTCCGGACGGTCGCAAGCTGTGGAAATGGCGGAGGTGACTATGTCTTAGTGTAGAACTTCTCCAATTCAAGAGCCCACTTCTCGTACGCTTCCAGTTGGGAAAGCATCTCCTCCAAATCGGGCAAGGCCACTGCAATCTGTAGCTCATCGAGTAGCGGCTGGACTGAGTTAATGAAGCTCGACGCCAACCCATACACGCTTTGAAAAATTGATTGAACGCGATGCTCCTCATTAGCGAGAGCCGCGTTCCTCTTGTCTCGCGCTGCGGTGGCAATAGCTGAATAGTGAAATGCCGCCACAGCCGGAGCCGGCAATAGAAAGATTCCAATGGCTGCGACGGTCGCACCGTCAACGTTCGTCAACATTGAAATCATAATGCACGCGATGATAAGAACGACGCAAAGGATTGTCCAGAGGGTCGCAAGACCTTGCTCGCGGCTCCCGTCCGGTAGGTTAATTTCATGCCGGGGAATTGTGACATCTTCGCCGTTCAAGCGATCCAAAATCAGGAGGCGGTGCGGAGAATTGATGATGGCTTTGAGAATGGAGATGGCGACCGCCAATCTGGCTCGGCGTTCCCGGAACTTGAGCAGTTCCCGGATGTTCGCGGTTGTCTCCGAATCCATAAGCGCGGACGCCTTGGCTTCCAGATCACTAGCGAGACGTGCTGTTTCATCCACGAGTTTCTTGTCGCTGAAGTCAGAAAATGCGGCGGTGGAAATTCCAAACTGGCTTGTCCAATGGCTGTGTCTTTTCGCCGCCAGATAGGTAATCCAAGGTGCTTTTCCGAGGTAGGCTGCGCTCAATTCGAGAAGCTTGCGGACCACGAACAGCCCTTCGCGCCGTGTGTTTTCTTCGTTAGTGTTAGCAACCGTCGTTCCGGCCACCACGCCCGGTCGAAAGCCGAACAGAACACCCAAGGCTGGAATAGCTTTCACCAATGCGCCCTTAAATGACGAGTCCTCGCTTTCTGGCAAGGCGCGCATTTCAGTCACAAGAAAATCGTGAAGTCCCTGACGGTCTTGCTGGGAAATCTCGGCTAGCGCAAGTGGTGCAGTTGTTGCAAGAGATGAAGCCGGGACCGGAGGAGGCGGCGGGGGCGGTGCGGGTTGCTTCGTCGAGGGAAACAGAACGCCCATCGGAGTCCACTGAGAATCCCCGACCGGGCAGATCAACGTGTCGTCCGAGATCAACCCATCCTTCCGCATGGACAGCAACACGTCCTTGGCCAGCGGCCCCTCCGTGCTCTGGCCACGCAGGACGTAATACTGTTCAGTTTTCGGGTCTGAGTCCATCAGGAGGGGTGCGAAGGGCGGAAACCGGGTGGAGGTATGACGCGATTGGGGTCACGTCACTTTGACGGCTTTTTCGTGTCCGTTACCAAGAGGATCACGCCGACGACGATCGTCACCATACCCACGATCGAACCGAGAAGGCGATTCAGCATGAGCCCGATGTTGTTTACTTCGGTGCCGCCAACCTTGACGCCAGAAACCCATGCGGTCTCGGTCTTTACGTTTGTGTCGTAGAAAAGGAGGAAGAATCCGGCGATGAGAACGCCGATGATAATGATCGCCCGAGCGATATGACTCCGTTGCAAATCTGGAAGGGGGGCCGAGTCGTTCTCAGGCGGCAAGGACCTCGGAGGAGTTGCCTTTGGAGAGGTTGCTCTCGAAGGGGGCGCCATCTTCCGATCAACCGCAAGTTCTTGATAGTAATGAGCGGTCTGCCATTCTTTGTCGCCTGTGCGGAAGACGGGTGTTTGCGGAGTAACCGCACCCTTTTCCAGCAATGCTCGCAAATCTCCCTTGCTGACGGGGCCGACCTGCTTGTCGGATTCAAGATAGTAGTATTCGGCCATGGGAAACGGGGGCGAGAACTACAACCCCAAAGTCATCACTGTGCTGCGCGTGTTGCTGTCGCTGGGAGGGAGCATGGTGCCGGTTGTAGTCGGCGTGGAGGCTCGCCGGCAAGCACGAAAGCCCGCGACTGAATCGTGCGGGCGCGAGTGCATGGGAGAGGTCGCGCCAGCGACGAACGACGAGCCCCGTGGAACTCCGACTGTTTTATCCGGGCGTGGGAATGTCGGGTGCCCGAAATGCGGTTGCGGCCATGTCGCATCCCGATTATACAAGCAGCCGGGTGCTCGCCGATGAGCCTGTGCCCGTCACATTTTCGCGCAATGATCCTGACCCGCCGAGTGCCCAATACTTTCTTCTGCACATACTGCGAGTGCCGCTTTCAGCACGATCCGGATGCGGCTGGCCGGCCAGTCACCTGCCCGTCGTGCGATGCTGGTCTTGCGGCCCCGCCCCACATTCCCGCAGTACATCGAGCGCAACGGCAGACATCGATCCCCGCTATGCTCCGGGCGGTATGGCCGTCACCGGCGCGGCCACGGGCTCAGAAACGGCATCTGACACGGCCAATCGTGCTGTGGCACTGGCGGGAATCCGTCTGGCAGCAAGCCTTGAAGCCAGCTTGGAGCACCGCCAGCTACGCGAGCATTTTTGGTTTCATCGGTGCGTTCCGGAATGATGCCACGCTCTTCGAGCGCTACATCGCTTGGATGATCTGCGGTTGGTGCTTGTATGCCGTGGGCTTTGTCGTGGCGTACCTGGTTGCACTCGCGGTTCATGCGGCGCGGCATCTTGCCACCGCATCTGCCGGGCGGTCACAATCGCTGCCATCGGCGTGCCTTTGAGGGAATTGGGTTCCTGCGCCCGCAGTACCGTGGACGGTCAGAACGGGGATCGGCGTCGGGGAGATGCCATCCGGGGCGGGGCGTCCAAGTTTGGCAGACGCATGGTGCCGCTGGGAGCAGGCAATGGATGAGTGGGTCATTTGACCCATGCCGTGCGGAATCAGCAATGTTCGAGAGGGTCAAATGAACCTCTGCCGGGTAGGGCTTCAGGAAGAGAGATCCCTCAGCGCATTCAGGCCAGCCTCCAGAACTGCATCCACCGCGCGCTTGAGCACTTCGTATCCCATGAGGGGATTCTGCGGGTTGCACTGCGGCCCAGTTTCGTCTGGCAACCTTCTGAGGCGTTTCAGCACCGCATCGAGAAGGCGTTGGTTGCGAGTTCGAGTCTCGCCCGACCCACTGCCGGTTTCGCCCGGAAACCGGCATGGAAACAGGGTTCCAGCGCGGTGATGGTGGGGTTTCATTGTCGCTCATGAATTCCCGTCCGATCGCGAAGCAATCCATTTGAGGTCAAAAAAATTGCAACTGTTGGAATCTGCCCGCATGTCGAAAAGCACCTGCCGGAGCAAACCCCACCAGCATCCACGGCGGCAATTCGTCGTTCGCAAAAAAGTATGGGGGACGTGGGGCGGAAGTTTTTTCGAGCCCGCGGCAGAAGGGTTTTTGAAACGGGAACTGTTCATTCGCGATTCAGGTGAAAATCATCGTTCCTTCGCAGGCATTTCTGACGTCGTCCTGAAGGTTCTCCGGGAGGTCCAGACGCTCGCGGAAGCATTCAAAAGGCAGGGAACTCTGGCGCTGGGCCTTTCAGCGACGGGCAAAGTGAAGAATGAACACCACCAGAGCGACGACGAGCAGGACGTGGATGAACGCACCGGCGATCTGAAAAGCAAATCCACCGCCCCATAAGAGCAGGATGAGAATGGCGACAATGAGCAGCATGTCTCCGAATCGCATCTCGCGCGGCTCCCGGTCGTGCGGTTCGTGATGGCATGGAGGATCACTTTATGAAGCCAACCAGGGCACCAGGCGCGATTCGTCGGTATGAAGGTGACGACGAAGCATGACGAAATCTGCAAGGAACTCTCCGGCGAGCTGGAGGAGATGGCCAAATGGCTTTCGTGCGGCGACCTCAGTCCGGGTCAGTTCCGTACGCTTTTGAACACGCTCGAAAAGAAGAAGCTTGAGCGCTTCGGCATGAAATTGAGCAGCGATGTTTCAATTGACGGAGTCGTGCATTTCACTCTGCGGTTTGTGGAGGCCGATGAGCTTTGTGCGAGCATGGATGTGGACCCGGTCACCGGGAAGCTCTCCACCCAGCTCGCCTGCGGGTGATCACGCAATGACCGAAACATTTCCAATCCAGTTCATCGGGGGCAGCCAGGACGGAGCGATTGTGGAAGGCGCGGTTGCGCCAGATTTTTGCGACCTGACTGTTGCCGACGGCGTGAGGGAGATTTACGAACGGCAGAACAGCGAACCTCCTTTCGTTTACGTGCAGATCGGGTATGCTGAAACCGAGCCTTGGAGGTGAACATGAACGCACATCCACCACAGCGAAGAACGGGCATCGAATGGAATCACGCGATCCGGTCGTTAAAAAGGGGCATGTTCGGATGCGCTTTCGTCTTTGCGTTCATCGCGCTGATTGCCGGTGTGCTGGGATTCGCGGACATCCCTCACGCGACGGTTGCGGTGGCAAAAATCGCGTTCTTCATCTGCGTGGTCATGTTCGCGCTCATGCTGACCTTCGGGATCATCATCAGGAACGATTCAAATCGAAGATGAGGTGGTCGGCAGATGAAAGAGTCTGCCAGCCGTGCGACGGGCAGACTCAGGGTGCGAAGCGGCCGGGTATCCGCGCGGACCGAATCCAAAAATCGCGGCGCTCAATTTTGACCGGCTCTGGATTTTTATCCGGCGAGCATGATCATGGCCCTGCTGAGAGCGGGCAAAATCGCTCGCGCGTGAACATCGGCGGCTCCGGTGGATTTCGGAGGACGGTCGCCGCGCGAAATTTCGCATTTTTTGCGTGTCGCAAATTCGATTTTTGCACGGGATCGGCGGTAAGACGGGAGTAAGCTGGAAAGGTGTCCCGGCGCAGTTTGCGGCTTTGGTTCCGCTTGCCAAGTTCCGGCCCGCAATCCATCTCTCAGCGTTCCATGTCCAGCCAGTACGGTCACAGTTTCCGCATCTCCACCTTCGGCGAATCGCACGGTGGCGCGGTCGGCGTGACGGTGGATGGCTGCCCGCCGCGGATCGAAATTTCCGAGGAGGAAATCCAGCGCGATCTGGATCGCCGCAGGCCGGGGCAGAGTGAAATCGTCACGCCGCGTGCGGAGGAGGATCAGTGCAAGATTTTGAGCGGCGTCTTCGAGGGGAAGACCATTGGCACTCCGATCGCGGTCGTCGTTTTTAACAAGGACGCGCGGCCTGAATCCTACACGGAGATGGAGACGACGTTCCGACCGTCGCATGCGGACTACACGTATCAGGCGAAGTTCGGCATCCGGAACTGGCAGGGTGGGGGACGCGCGTCGGCGCGCGAGACGATCGGGCGCGTGGCTGCGGCGGCCGTCGCGAAGAAGGTGCTCGCGCAGTTTGCGCCCGCGCTGGAGATCGTCGCGTATGTGAAGTCGGTGCATTCGCTCGTGGCCGATGTGGATCCTGAGACCGTGAAGCTCGCAGACGTGGAGGCGAACATCGTGCGGTGTCCCGATCCTGCGATGGCGGTGAAGATGATCGAATTCATCAAGCAGGTGCGCAGCGAAGGCGACAGCGTCGGCGGCGTGATCGAATGTGCGATCCGCGGTGTGCCGCCGGGATGGGGCGAGCCGGTGTTCGACAAACTCGAAGCAGAACTCGCGAAGGCGATGCTCTCGCTTCCGGCGACGAAAGGCTTCGAGATCGGCAGCGGCTTTGCGGGCACTTTGCAGAAGGGTAGCGAGCACAACGATGCTTTCGAGATGCGCGGCGGCAGCGTGCGCACGCGCACGAACCGCAGCGGTGGAATCCAGGGCGGCATCAGCAATGGCGAGACCATTTTTTTCCGCACCGCGTTCAAGCCGACAGCGACGATCTTCCAGGCGCAGGACACCGTGAATGTCTCGGGCGAGGCCGCCGTGCTGAAGGCGCGCGGACGCCACGATCCCTGCGTGCTTCCGCGCGCGGTGCCGATGGTCGAGGCGATGGCCGCGCTCGTGCTTTGCGATCACGCATTGCGCCACCGCGGGCAATGCGGCACTCTCTGAGCCTCGATGGACGTCAGCGCAGATTTTCTCAAGACAGCGTACTACTGTGTGTCGGCGATCGGCGTCGCCGCGCTCGGCTGGAGCGGCTGGAAGCAGGGCATCGCGCGGCAGCTCATGACGCTCGCGGCCATCGCATGCGCGTACGGCGCAGCCTACTATGGCGCATCGAGTGCCGCGCCCGTCTTTGCGTTCCTGAAGTATCCGCCGCAGATCATAAAAATCATCGCCGGCGCGGCGGTGGGGCTCGCGACATTTCTCGGCGTCCACGGCTTGCGGCGCTGGCTGTTCAAGCGCACCGCGGATCAGCCGAAGGTCAGCGTCCGCCTGAGTTATGGGATGCTCGGGGCGATTCTCGGCGTAGCGTTTGGAACGTTCATGTTCCTGATCACGACCGATCTCGTGCGCGCGATCGGCACGGTTGCGAAAGCGCAGATGGAAGACCGTGCGCAGGAGAAACAGATCCCGAATGCCCAAGCTCCACCCGATCCCGGGCCGCTGGTGCGGAATTTTGCAAAGCTCAAGGACGGGCTGGACGAAGGCGCGTCCGGGAAATTTCTCAAACGATACGAGGCGTCATCCACGACCCATGTGTTCGCGACGATTGCGAAGATCGGCATCATGGCATCGCGTCCCGAGGCGGTGGATCGGTTCCTGTTGTATCCCGGTGTCGCGAAGCTCGCGCAACACCCGAAGCTGGTCGCGGTGAAGGATGACCCCGAGGTCTTGAAGCTGCTCGAAAGCCGCAGCTTTGTGAAGCTGCTGCGGCACGCGAAGGTTCTCGCCCTTGCGAGCGACCCGGATTTCAAGGCGGCGATGGAGAAGATGGAGTTTGAGAAGGCGCTCGACTACGCGCTGGAGAAGCCGAAGCCCAAGGCGTCAGCGGTCCCCGCGGAGCTGCCGCGTGAAGCGCTTGTGACGCCCCCGCCGCCGCGCACGCCGTAAATTTTTCACCCATGCCCCGCTACATTCCCACCATCGGACTCGAGGTCCATGTCCAGCTCAAGACGCGCAGCAAGATGTTCTGCGCCTGCCCTGTTGGCTACGGCGCGCAGCCGAATTCGCAGGTCTGCCCCGTGTGCCTCGGCTACCCAGGCGCACTGCCGGTGATGAATGGCGAGGCGTTGAAAATGACGGCGCTCGCGGGCCTCATGCTCGGCTGCGACATCGCGCCGACGTGCAAATTCGACCGGAAGAATTATTTCTACCCGGACATGCCGAAGAACTACCAGATCACGCAGTTCGACCTGCCCATCTGCATCGGCGGCGGCGTGCCGCTGCACGAGTTCGCGTATCCGAAGGACGTGCAGAAGAGCATCGCAAACCCCGGCAAGGTCGTGAAGCTCACGCGCATCCATCTCGAGGAGGACGTGGCGAAATCCACGCACTTTGAGTCGAACAGCGGCATTGATTTCAACCGCGCCGGCACGCCGCTCATGGAGATCGTGAGCGAGCCGGACATTGAGACGCCCGAGGAGGCGTTCGCCTATCTCACCAGCCTGCAACAGATTCTCATCTACGGCGGCGTAAGCGATGCCGACATGGAAAAGGGCCAGCTCCGCTGCGATTGCAACGTCTCCGTGCGACCCAAGGGGCAGAAGGAACTCGGCGTGAAAATCGAAATCAAAAACATGAACTCAATCTCCGCCGTGCGCCGCGCGGTCGCGTACGAAATTGAGCGCCAAACCGACGCGTGCGAGCGCGGCGAGAAGCTCGTGCAGAGCACGCGCGGATGGGACGACGCGACGGGCCAGACGCGCCATCAGCGGACGAAGGAAAGCTCGCACGACTACCGCTACTTTCCCGACCCCGACCTGCTGCCCGTGGATACGACGGTCTTCATGGCCGAGGTGCGCGCGAAGCGTCCGGAACTGCCGGGCGAAAAGCGCGACCGCTTCGTCGCCGAGTACAGCGTGACGGGCTACGACGCCAGCGTGCTCGCGAGCGAGCGCACGCTTGCGGAATATTTCGACACCGCCGCGAAGGGTGCGAAGAAGCCGAAGAACGTCGCGAACTGGATCATCAACGATCTGCTCAGCGCGCTCACCGCTGCGGGGAAGACGATCACAGACTGCCCGGTCAGCGCGCACGCGCTCGATGAACTCGTGAACCTCATTGACGACGGCAAGATCAGCTCGAAGCAGGGCAAGGAGGTTTTTGCCGAGATGTTCGCGAGTGGAAAACCCGCCGCGCAGATCGTGAAGGAGCGCGGGCTGGAGCAGGTGAGCGACACTGGCGCGATCGAGGCGCTGTGCAAACAGGTGATGGACTCAAACCCGAAGGCCGTCGGCGAATACAAGGCGGGCAAGCTCGGCAGCATCAATTTTCTCAAGGGTCAGGTGTTAAAAATTTCGCAGGGCAAGGCCAATCCGCAGGTCGTGAACGATCTCCTCGCGAAGCTGCTCGGGTGACTTTTCCGACGAAGCGCATGTCCCTCCCGCCACGCATTCTCGCCGCAGCCGCGATCCTGTGTGTGCTCACCATCTCCGCGGATGCCGCGCCGAAGGCGACGAAGCCCGCGGTGCCTGCGGTTCCCGCCGAGCAGTCGGGCAGGAAGAAGCCCGCGGGCGGGCTGATTGATTCCGATCTGAACGGGATCGAGATGACGTTCCTCTCAAAGGCGATCGAACTCGGGCAGACGTTCCGCTATCTCGCGAGCCAGGTGCCGCGCACGGCGAATCCGGACATGCGCAATTTCGGCGAGGAACTCGTGAAGACGCTCGCCGCGCAGGGCGCAGTGCTGAGGACCGTCGCGGAGATGCGGAAAATCAAAGTGCCCGAGGAACTGGACGCGCCCACGGACCGCCTCGCGGAGAAGCTCGGAAAAATCGAGGGTGTGAAATTGCAAAAGATGCTCCTCGATTCTTTCCGCGAAGCCGACCGGCTCGCCATCGCGACCTATGAACTCGGCGCGAAGTCGGAGGACCCGACGATCCGCAATCTTGCCGAGCAGACGCTTCCTCAATTCCGCGGGCATCTCGCGCTGGTCGAGACGATGACGGGCATCTGGCCCGCGGGGCGTCCTGCATTCCGAGCGGAAGTGCGGACGCCTGCGGAGCCAGCGCCAAAGTAGGCGCTGTGCTTTGGCAGGCCGTGTTTTCCCATCCACCGCGCGGGAGATCTTTTTTCCGGGAACCGTGTCATCACGCTTCTCCGAAACGAGCCGACGCCTGAATGAGCAGGACGGCGTGCATCGGGTAGCGCGGGACGCCCGCGCTACCCAAGACTCGCCGTCCTGCTCCTTTCGCTTCGCACCGCACCTCATTCTCGCAATTTGACCGTGTAAATCGTATCAGCAGCAGCGGTTCGGCGAGCGGAACTGCCGCTCGGTTGCGCTGAGGAAGACGTTGCGCCGCGCCTTCGCGGGATCC
>Ga0194061_1000659_pt1 | contig 20893 bp, 18 predicted proteins | sample SepL2221m_MetaG_FD_163423 | JGI IMG/M metagenome (GOLD analysis project Ga0194061, IMG submission 163423) | Anoxic zone freshwater microbial communities from boreal shield lake in IISD Experimental Lakes Area, Ontario, Canada - Sep2016-L224-21m | ecosystem: Environmental > Aquatic > Freshwater >... | reverse complement strand
TCCAAATCCATCGCTCTGCCCTCCTACCTTAGAAGATATTACATCAATTTTTTTGGAGTCAGGTTCTTCCACAGCATACTTTACAATCGATTCAGAAAGAAATATCATTTTCTTTTTACTCGTATCACCATCTTCAAAATCAACTGCCTTACCAAGAAATTTTTTAGGATAATCTCTTAATTGTAATTGCCCTTTTAAATAAACTTCACATTCAAACTTTTTAATTTCTTTCAAATGCTCTTCACGCTTGGAAATTGCTTTCCGAATAATAGCATAAGCAGGATCTTCCCCACCCGATTTTACAATAACCTCTTTCAAATTGTATTGCTGCTCCTCTAATTCAAAATTAAATTCCAGGGAACTGCTTAAAACTTGAATATGTTTTTCCAGTGATTTGTGACCCACATGTTGCGCCACTAATACATAAGAACCAGTTCCAATTTCTAAACTATAGAATCCTTTAGCGTTTGCCGTTGTACCCTTTGTAGTACCCTTCATTAAAACAGAGGCGAATGGAATCGAATTTCCAGACTTGTCTTTTACCCAACCAGACACAGTAGCTGAATTTGCTGCAACAACATGAAGTATAAATAGAAATGCTAGAAACTTATGCATAGATGAAATTAAGAACTAAAATAAGGGATAGTTCTTCCATGGAGTGACCGTTCATCCTATGTCATTTCTTTTAACGATTGTTTATAGATTGCTTATTTTTTTCTAGCGGTGGACCCTGAAATAGCAGCAAGACCACTCACTAATCCCCCAATCAGTCCTGTTACTAATATCAATGCCCAATAAGATCCGCCTAGTGGCAATATTTTCGCCACTTTAACTGCCAGAATATGATCATTCGCCATGTCTTTCATAATGGCTAAAATTGCCCATAAAAGGAAAAGTCCTGCAAAGCCAGACAAAAAAGCTTTGCCCACTTTTTGATGAACACCCAATGCAACTAAAAATGAAGTGATAACAAAAGACCACCAGGGCAAACTAGTAAAAAGGCCGATTGAAAATGCAAGGAATGCTGTTAAAAAAATTGCTGTAATAAATTTCATATAATAGTTTTATCCATTAGTAAATGTCATATGCCATTTAATTTTCTCATTTTTAGTGGCATTTTCTTTGGACAAGAATAAAAGTTTAAAATATTTTCCAGCTGCCCAACTATCGATAAAATTATCATAGAATTTTGATCCAGGATTACCACTTTGACCTCCAGGATATACTCCATAAGCTTCTGTTTCATCTGTCATATGAACAATCATACGCCAGCTTGGGCCATGAGCAGTAGTAGTTGCATTTATACAATTTGCACCTCCTCCAATTGGAAGGTGTAACCTACTCAATGCAGGTAATTGTAGTAAGTGACTAACCTTCGTATCTTTTACAATACCCCAGTCTAATTTTTTATTTTTTTCTAATTGCTCTAAATTTACTGAAGCTTTTTTTACTGCTTCCAGTACATCATCCTGTATAGTTTCAACCTTATCAGTAGTATTCAAGTTATCGGCAAACCGATAATTATTATTTTTCAAGAGATTGTCTAATAATGTAGACTCATCAGGCCAAGGCATGGGGCTTTTTGCGTTTTGAAAATCGTCTTTCCAAACTACCTGCTCCAAGCTATCCCAAATGGAATTAAACACTGTGGCACCTTGTGATGTAACTTCATTCCGAAAATTCCATTCTCTAAGAATATCAACATACTTTTTTTCTGTTGTAGTTAACTTTGAAACATCTATATTTTTGAGAAGAACAGGTCTTGCCATTTCTGCAAACACATCATAATTTTCATTTTGCAAATACTGCATATCCATTGGGGTGATGCCATTCATCACTGACAATCTTTTATTGATCATAACCCCTCTGTACACAGGAAAATTATGAGACATCCCTAAATAATAGGGATAACTAGTATCAGTTGCTTTTTGGTTTGCACTGCTAACCCACCCCCTTGAAGGATTTTTAATCATTGGGTTTTCTGACGCTGGAATCATACCCTGCCATTGATAAGTACTATCAATACCAGGCATAATAAAATCACCTTGTCTTTTCCATCTTGCTACAAAACTTCCTTGCTGTTTAATTGCTATATCACCACTTTTTGAGGCAAAGGCAAAATTCTGTCCTGGGCAACTCCAATCAGCAATAGCAGTTTGATACTCATTGAAATTTTTAGCCCTATTTAATTTATAAAATGTTTTTAAACCTGTGCCAGCATTGTTGGCAGTCCATTTAACAGCCAGGTATTTAGGATGAGTACTATCACTTTTATAATGGTGATCATACATGACAGGGCCTAATTCAGTAATAGCAATATATTCATTCACATCTGGCTTGCCTTTTACTTTAATTGTTTCTAATCGTAATGATGCATTACGCCACTCGCCGTTAAACCAATACTCATGCATTGACGAATCTTTGAATTGAACTTCATAATAGTCCAACACATCTCGACCTGCATTTGTTACTCCCCAGGCAATACTATCATTGAATCCGATAATTACGGCAGGGGAGCCTGGAAAACTGGCACCATAGGTATTGTGGGTGGGTGTATTGATTTGCACTTCATACCAAAGAGATGGCAGATTTAAACCCAGATGCGGATCATTACAAAGAATGGGCCTGCCTGAAGCAGTTTTTGAACCAGAAACGGCCCAGTTATTACTTCCATTATTTCTGTTTGGTGTCATCGGACTTTCAGCAGAACTGGAAAAGGAAGATTTGTTTAAATATGGTGAATCAATATCTTTTGGAGCAATAGGAATAATGGAGGGTTTTGCAAACGCAATTGCTTTTGTAGGAATAATAGGATCTAATGAATCCTGCACATTAGGAAAAAGCTGGTCAAATGCTTCAAACCCTAAATAGTTTTTTGCATTCGACATTTTGAGATCTTGTTTTGCACCACTTCCGGTTAAGTCGTAAGACATATACATCAAAAACAAATAAGTTTTTAATGGTGTCCAAGCTTCAGGCTTGTAATCCATCAATTTGTATTCTAAAGGAATTTGTTCGGGTTTCAAGGATTTGATATATGCATTTACACCCTCCGTATATGCATCCACAGTTGCCTGCATTTCACGATCCTTCTCCATACGTTGCATAGTTTGCTCTGCTCCATATACCATCCCTAATCTTCTAAAAAAAAGATCGATATTTAGTCTTTCCGGGCCTGCAATTTCACTCAATCTGCCTGCCGCCACATAAGTTTGAAACTCCATTTGCCATAGTCTGAATTTGGCATGAATATATCCCTGAACGTAATAAGCATCCAAATCAGTCTGCGCATAAATATGTGGCACTAAGCGTTCGTCCATGAAAACATCCACCTTACCTTTTAATCCTTCTAATTTTACATCGCCAGAAAAAGAAGTATTAGAAGCCTCCGCATTTTGCCAAAAGCCTTGCTGGGGAGATAAAAAATATCCTAATCTAGGAGTTTTGGAACTTCCTACAGGCAATGAAGTATTTAAAACAAAAACCAACCCAGCAGTTGCAACTGTAGAAATTAAAAAAGGAATTATTCGCATCGGAATGAATTGTATTTTAAAAGTAACTATTTAGCAATTACGATTTTATATTTTGTGCCTTTAATTTTCTCATCAGCAACCTTATCTAACATTGCATTTACTTTGCTTTTTTTTACAGCTACAAATGAATTAAAATCCTTTACTACAATTAATCCAATATCCTCTTTATCTAATTTCCCTTTTTGAGCTAAGAATCCTACGATATCAACCTTATTTAATTTATCCTTTTTACCGCCATTGATATAGATGGTAGTATATAACGCAGGTTTGGGAGGCTTTTGATTGACCGGAATTTCTAAGGGTTCCAAGTTTTGTCGAATATAATTCGGCATTGGCTCCTCACGATGCATTAATAAATAGGCAGTACCCATTGCATTCATCCTTGCTGTTCTTCCATTTCGATGCGTAAATTCTGCGAAAGTAGATGGCAGGTGATAATGAATAATATGCTTAATTTCAGGTATATCCAATCCCCTAGCCGCAAGATCTGTTGCAACTAAAAAATTGACAGACCCATTCCGAAATTGTATTAATGTTTGTTCTCGTTGCATTTGTTCCATTCCACCATGAAATGCAGCATTTTGAATACCTTTTTCCTTTAATAAAATCGAAGTCCTTTCAACTGCATCTCTGTGATTGCAAAAAATGATGGTTTGTTCTGAACCGATATAACAAAGTAATTGGGCTAATCTCTCTGCTTTATCTTTTGTTTCTGAAATTACTAATTGAACACTCAGTTGCTCATTATCTGCTTCATTTACCAAGTGATCCATCACAAAAAGGTTTTGGACCCCTGCAAATTCCGGAACCTGAATGGCAGCAGTAGCTGAAACCATCATTCGCTTAGTAATTTTTGGAATTGCCCCAATTACAAAACTCATCTCTTCTTCAAAACCTAATGCTAAAGATTTATCAAATTCATCTAACACCAGGGTTCTAATGCCATCAACCATAAACGTTTCTCTTCGAATATGATCAGCTATTCTTCCCGGAGTTCCAATTAATAAAGATGGTGCCTCTACCAAATTTTGAATCTCAGTTTGCATATCATGACCACCATAACAACAACTAACTTTAAAACCTGTAGCTAATTTTTTCCATACTTGTTCAATTTGTATGGCCAACTCTCTGGACGGAACCAATATCAGGCATTGTACCAAATTTGTTTCTTCCTGCATTAATTCCAGAACTGCTAATAGAAAAGCGATTGTTTTTCCTGAACCAGTAGGCGAAAGCAGTAAAGAATCACGATGCCTTATAAAACCCGGATATGCTTCTTTTTGCATCTCATTCAGAGCATTTATTGAAACATTCTTCAATAACTCTGATATCTTATTCTCATTCAATTGCATATGCAAAGATACAATTAAGTTCTCGGCTATAAATAGACAGAACTATTCGATATTTGCAGCAACATTTGAAACCGTTACTGATGAACATGGACCTTTCTATACACACTAAGAATATATTAGGGCTTCAACTACCAACAGACCCACGATGGGTAAATCTTGCCGAAATATCAATTGAAGCCATCTTAACAGACCATGCATATTGCGAACAGAAAGCTGCAACTACCTGCATTTCATATATCCAGCGGTATTCAGACTATAGTTTGATGGTTGAATCCCTAGCGCCCATTGTAACGGAGGAATGGGGACATTTTCGGATGGTTTTGCAAGAACTAAAAAAAAGAGGACTTGAATTAGGAAGACAAAGAAAAGACGAGTATGTAAATAAGCTGATTGAGTTTCAACGAAAAGGCGGAAGAATTGAAGATCGTTTTTTAGATCAAATGCTAACGATGGCATTGATTGAAGCAAGGAGTTGTGAACGTTTTAAGAGGTTGAGCGAAGGTTTAGAAGATGAATATTTGAGAAATTTTTATAGAAAATTCATGGAAAGTGAAGCGGGCCATTATACCCTATTCATAAATCTTGCTGATCATTATACAGATAAAAAACTGGTGCGACTAAGATGGAAAGAATGGTTGGAATATGAATCTGGCGTGATGGATGAAATGGCCATTCGAGGAGACAGAATTCACTAAACATTATATCTTAATCCCATGTTCAAAATAATTAAGTTCTGCTGCCAGATCTAGAAATGGAAATTTTTCTTGAAGTTGTCTTGTCTTGGTTAAGTAACTATTCAAAAATTGCAAGTGTTTTTCAGAGCTGGAATTAAATGGTTTATGCTGGAAAGCAAGATTAATTTCTGCAATTTCCTTCATCACTATTTTAGTGTCTTCTTCCATGCATGCATCCACTAATTTTTCCCATACATATTGGGTAGCCTGATAATTGGGATGTACCATATCTTCCGCATAAAATCGATAATCACGTAAATCATCAATCACCAATTCATAAGCTGGAAAATAATTTACTTGTTCATAGGATTCTACTAATTGATGTACTGATTGAATAAGAACAGCCTTACTTCGATTGTTTTCAACGAGCCCTTCTCTCAAATGCCGGACTGGACTAATAGTGAGCAAAACCCGCAGCTTGGGATTAAATGCTTTTAATTTTTGAAGAAGCCCCTCAAAAATGGTTACTAATTCAGATGCTGTCATTAATCTTTTCTGAAACCAATCGCTTGGTACTTTGTGATTATTAGAAGCAACTGAATATGAATTCACATTTGATGCCTTTTCCGAAAGGATATACAACCATGCAGATCCTAGTGTAATGACTAAATAGTCTGATTCTTTAAGATAGTTATGGGCCGTAGTTATTGACTGATTTATTTTAGAAATACAGTCATCCGGATTCACAGCAGAAAATCTACTATGATGCTTCCAACTATGCCAGGCTTCATTAAAGTAAAATATATCTTTTGTAGTATATACTTTGCAAGAAATATAATCAGAAATAGCCTCCACCACACTAACTGGATTAAACAATATTCCGTGTGGATTTTCTTGGACTTGAAATTTATGTTTACGAAGTTTATCTCCAATATTTTCTGTAAAGCAAGAACCAACTAAAAGCAACTTATGCTGCAATTGAATGGGGTACTCTAATTTTTTAATATCAAATTCAAAATGAAACTTCATACAATATTCTATTTCATTCTTTGTTTCATGGCTTCATATAAAATGATACCAGTAGCAACAGATACATTATATGAATCAAACTTTCCAGCCATTGGAATTTTAAATAACTGATCAGCAGCTTTCGCAATATATGGCTGAACGCCTTTCCCTTCATCTCCCATGATTAAACAACATGGTTCACTCAAAATTATATCAGCTACATTTTTCTCGGCTCTCATTTCACTGGTAAAAACTTGTATGCCATTTAAATGCAAAGTATCTACAGCTTTCAATAAACTATTTACTCGGCATATATGAATCATCTCTAATGCACCAGCGCTACTTTTCATTGCTTCTTCATTTAGTGCTCCTACTCCTTTGTCTGGAATGATAATAGCATGCGCACCAGTACAAACAGCGGTCCTGGCAATTGCACCAATATTACGAACATCTGTAACGCCATCTAACATAACAAACAATGGAATTTCACCAGCAGATATAACATGGTCAATAACTTGTTGCAAATCCATGTATACTACTGATGCTACAAAAGCCATTACCCCCTGGTGATTGGCACGACTTAACCCATTCAGCTTTTCAACTGGAACAACTTGAATTGGAATATTCTTTTCTTTAGCTAAATGACGAATAGCACCAATGCTATCACCTTCTACATTTTTTTGAAATAGAATTTTATCAATCGCTTTACCAGCATTAATAGCTTCGATTAATGGCTGACGACCAATTATTAATTTATCTTGTTTTGTAGGCATAATTATTTTATTTTAATTTGCCTTGCAGCAACATTAATTTGATTTTATATATAGCTGCTACCGTCATTGAATCGGTAATTTGTCCAGCTTCAACCATTTCATATACTTTTTCTAAAGGAATTTTTTGTAGTTGCAATTGTTCTGTTTCTTCTGGTTCTGCTGTTTTTTGTGTTAATGAAGTTGCTAAATATACTATTGCTAGTTCATCACTTACAGAATTAGATAAATGCATTGTTAGTAAAGGCTCCCAATTAGCCGCCACTAACCCTGTTTCTTCTAGCAATTCTCTCTTAGCCCCTTCTAGTGGATCAACCTCAATTAATCCTCCACCTTCCGGTATTTCCCAACTATACTGATCTAGAGGAAAACGAAATTGTCCAACAAGCCAGGTATTCAAAGATTCATCTAATACAACGACTCCAATAGCTGTATTTTTAAAATGTACTTTTCCATATATCCCCTTTCCACCCCCCGGATTTATTACATCGTACTCGGTTAATTGTATCCAGGGATTATCATAGATTTGTTTTGATGCTATTATTTTCCAGGGATTCGATTCAGGATTCATGATTGACTATTTCTAAAACTAACAGGTATTGAAATCAACAAATAAATGAGTACTATTGCTGCCAAAGTAAATTTAATAGTGGCAAAATAATGCGTCATCTGTAAAGAAACTATTGTAAAATTACCTGCTATTGTTTGCAACATCAATAAATTTTCTCCAATATCTAAAACACCTGCAACAACTGCCACTCTCGCTAATGTTAACCCAATAATTTTTAAATTTTGATTTTTCCATTTTGTCGAAACCGCTTCACAGGCAAGTGCAAGAAAAGCAACATATGATACTATAAATAAAAAATCAATCCAGATATTCATTTTAGCAACAGACATATCCCATACTTCGGTTAATAATGCTACTTGTCTTGGTTGAGTTGCCATTTCTAACTCAACAATCCCTCTTGGACTAATATTTCTCTTCAGACTTGACCCTTGCCATTGAAGAGCAGCTATCATCAAAACACAGGCAAATGCAGCGACTATTAATTTCTGTTTCATTTGTATTGCATATTATATAAGGTAAGGCATCCCTAAAAATAAAAAACCTCCGCTCAATTTGCGGAGGTTTTTTTATATTTTTCAGAAACTACTAAATTCCAAAAGCAGTTTTCACTTTTCTTACATAATCCAATTTCTCCCAGGTAAACAATTCTACTTTTATAGATTTCTCTTTACCAGAAGGGTCTTTGAAGGTTTTAACCACCACTTCATTCTTTCGGCCCATATGTCCGTAAGCAGCAGTTTCGCTATACATCGGTGTTCTCAACTTCAATCTTTGCTCAATGAAGTAAGGACGCATATCGAAGATACTTTGTACGATCTTACCAATCTGACCATCCGTCATCTTCACTTTTGCAGTACCGTATGTGTTTACATTGATGCTCGTAGGTTTTGCAACACCGATAGCATAAGATACCTGTACCAATACTTCATCAGCCACACCTGCAGCTACTAAGTTCTTAGCAATATGTCTGGTAGCATAAGCAGCAGAACGGTCTACCTTACTAGGATCTTTACCGCTGAATGCGCCACCACCGTGTGCACCTTTACCACCGTAGGTATCTACAATGATCTTGCGACCCGTTAAACCAGTGTCGCCATGTGGACCACCAATTACAAACTTACCAGTTGGGTTGATATGGTATTTGATATCCGCGTTGAATAATTTCGCGTACTTCTTGTATTTCTTTTTAACCCTTGGAATCAGGATATTGATGATATCGTCTTTGATCTTAGCCAGCATTTTAGCTTCCTGATCAAAGTCATCGTGCTGGGTAGAAACTACGATGGCATCGATTCTAACGGGTTTGTTATTATCATCATATTCCAGAGTAACCTGGCTTTTAGCATCCGGGCGTAAGTATTGGATCGCTTTGTTCTCGCGGCGAAGTGCAGCCAGTTCAATTAAGATCTTATGAGCCAGATCCAATGCCAATGGCATATAATCTTCTGTTTCATTAGTTGCATAACCAAACATCATACCCTGGTCGCCTGCTCCCTGATCCTCTTTTTTCTTCTTGTCAACACCCTGGTTGATATCAGCACTCTGCTCGTGAATAGCAGAAAGGATACCACAGCTATTGGCTTCGAACATGTATTCACTCTTGGTATAACCAATTTTACGAATCACACCACGAGCAATTTCCTGCACATCCAAATAAGCCTTAGACTTTACTTCTCCAGCCAAAATCACCTGACCAGTAGTAACCAAAGTTTCACAAGCCACTTTCGATTCTTTATCGAAAGCCAAAAAATTATCAATCAAAGCATCAGAAATCTGATCGGCCACTTTATCAGGATGTCCTTCTGATACGCTTTCGGAAGTAAACAAATAAGGCATAACTATTTTTTAGAATTTAAGGATACAAATATATTGTATATGTTGATTTTTAAATTTTAGAATATACTATTCTTAAACGCATTCTAAAGCGGGTATTGCTACCTCCACCTAATCTTACTCTACCATTTGAAACAATGTTACCATAATTTGGAGTCATCAACCATGTATATCTTGAAGTATTATTTGGAAATGCATTAGAATAGTATAGTGAATCATTTGAAGGAGCAGTTAATATCAGATTAAAAGCTGTATCAGACCTTGAGGCAATACCTTGAACATACCTGCTAATAATAAAATTATATGCAGCTACCTGATTATAACCTTGCGTAGATTTATAAGTAATATACCCACCCATTTGGCTAATATTTGGCCCACTTAAAGTAGTTATTACAAAATCATTGGGGATATTTCTTTTATGCTTATACACACTATCATATATACTTAACATCAGGTATCTTGGAGGGAGCATTTGATTATCAACACCAGGATGTGCGTCATCCGGTACCTGTTCAGCTATAAATTCAGCGCGATGGATAATTCTATTACTTAAACTTTGCAAGCCTGGAACCCTAATTCTTACCCCTGTTCCTGGCATAGATTGTACATATACAAGCGAATCCGCTTTGGGTGTTGGAGATAAATGTCCTGCTATTTCTGAGCCAGTTCTATTTCTAGTAATAAAGTTTGCGTGTCCAGAGGTTTGCGCATGGAATCTTAAATAGGATACTGTAGTATCTCTAACTGTAGATGCGCTTGTGGCTGTAGTATAGTACAGTGCTAATTTAGTATTAGTATCGGCAAGATTAATATTCAAAAACGCATTGGAAGGAGAAGATGGATCAGGAATGATTGCAAATCCGTTAAAGTAAGTTCTAAAAATAGAATCCGACTTATACGCATTGGTTGAATCATAATCCAAAATCATTCTTTTAGCAAAACTGCTACTTAATTTGATACGAATTTGATTCTTGCTTGCTTCAAATTTATTGATCACAGAATCACCTAATCTTCTAATATCAATGGTTTGCGTAGGCGCAAGTGCTGTAGAATTATAAGAAATAGGAAAAGCATTAGGATAGTTTGCAGGATAATCTTTAAACTGATCCATCAAACTATTAATCTCATAAACATTGAATTTCAAAGGAATAGTTGAATCGCCAAAGGCACTTCGATAGCTTAAAACCAAAACAGCAGAGTCAACTTTGATACTATCTTTAGTACCAGTCAGGTAATAGGGATAGCTATTCGAAGCTACTTCAAAATAGATCGATCCAGTTGATTTCCCAAATAGCGGATCATTAGTAATAGCCCCTAATACATGCGTATCAGATTTATATACTCTGATCGTATCAAGATCATCATAACTATCCGTTATTACAGAAAAAGTGGTATCTAAAGTAGTAATTCCATCAACAGGAGGAATCAATCCAGAACCAACATCAGTTGTTGTAATACGCGTACAGCCAGTAAAAACAATTGCCATTACGAAACAGCATACCAATAGCTTACGCATTGTAAAAAATGAATCCATTAGATAAAAATTACTTGCCCGCAAGGTCGTTGTACAATTCTAAATACTCTGTTAAATCAGAATCCCATCCTTTAAATGGAACTGTTTTTTTGCCTTTTACTTTAGAGAACTCATCCATCAATTTCTTTTCAATCGTATCCGAGCCAAAAGTAATGGCATCTGCATATGTGGCCCCGCCTCTAAACATAGCCGTGTTATTATTGTCTTTGAAGCTATCCAAATCCTTTTCTTTGATATTCACATTGATAAGGGCTTTTTTCACGAAATCAGGTCCAAAATCTTCTGAAAAGGTATTTTGTCCCACTGTGAAAATCACTTTGCTATTTCCAAAAACAGGCTCTTTTTTATAGGCGGTTTTTATATAAGCTGGAATTAAACCAGTCATCCAACCACTACAATGAATAATATCGGGAGGCCATCCAAATTTTTTCACTGTTTCCAATGCACCTTTACAAAAGAATATGGTTCTCAATGCGTTATCATCAAACCAAGTCTCTGATTCATCATGAAAAATCTGTTTGCGCTTAAAGAAATCTTCGTTTTCAAGAAAATAAACTTGTAATCGAGCATTTGGCAATGAGGCTACTTTAATTTGTAGGGGGTAATCATCATTATCTACCGATACATTGATTCCAGATAAGCGTACAACTTCGTGTAAACGATGTCTTCGTTCATTAATTACTCCAAATCTAGGCATGATACATCTCACTTCTAACCCTGTATCATTACTTTTAATAGCCAATTTGTTAATCACTTCTGCGAACTCTGTAAGTTCCAGATAAGGAGACATCTCCGTGGCTATGAATAAAATTCTTTTCTTTGTTGACATTATCACGCCATTTTAGCAAACTTGAAAATAATTTGCAAAGGTACTAAAAATAGATAGAAACTCAAGAGGAATAGAATTAGAGTCCCTCATTTCGAACAATTGTTCCCTGAAGAAACAAAAAAAATCATTTTAAATAATTGTAAAGAGATTGCCTAAAGCAGGGAAAATCACAATTATTAAAATTGCTTGCGTAACTTGCCCAAGAATGATCGCTACATGAAAAAAAGGCTAATTGCTGTATTAAAATATCTATTTTTCTTAGGAATTGGGGTATTTCTGGTTTGGTGGAGTTTGCACCAAATACCCAACGATAAATGGGGAGAATTTAAAGAATCCCTCAGAACCGCTCGCTTCATCTTAATTGTACCGGTATTTTTGATATTAACAATGAGTCATATATGTAGGGCATTACGTTGGCGGATTCTGATGAGTCCGATGGGATATAAACCCTCCTTTATCAATACATTTTTTGCAGTAATGATTGGCTATTTAGCCAATTTGGCTGTTCCTCGTTTAGGAGAGGTTCTGAAATGTACCATTTTAGCAAAGTATGAAAAAGTGCCTGCCGAAAAATTAGTTGGAACTATAGTGGCAGAAAGGGCTTTTGATATCATTTCACTTTTAATAGTGTTTATATTGGCCTTCATTTTGCAATTTGAAGTTGTTGGTGAATATGGGAAGCAACTCATTAAAGAACTTTTACACAATAAGTCTGGGCATTTTTCTACCAACAAACTATTTCTTGTTTTGGGAATTATTGTAATACTATTAATAACAATCAGGGTTTGGTTCAAGCAGTTTGCTCATCTTAATATTGTAATACTTTTCAAAAAAATCCTTCGGGGGATTTGGGAAGGGTTGAGCAGCGTCAACAAATTGCAAAATAAAGGGATGTTCTTTTTCTACAGCATTGCTATTTGGTCGCTCTATATTATTGGAACCTGGGTAGGATTATATGCCACACAAGGAACTGCTCATCTTGGCTTACAGGATGCAATTACTGCATTAGCATTTGCCAGTATTGGCATGATTATTACTCCGGGAGGCATTGGTGCTTATGCGTTCTTCATGGCTAAAGTGTTAGAAAAAAGTGATATACCTTTTGAATTGGGTTTTGCAAATGGAACTTTACAATGGTTTGCTCAATTTATGATTGTATTAATCATTGGAACCATTTGTGTGATACTATTACCTATCTACAATAAAAATAAAACGCATGCGGGCAATTGATAGCATTTCTCAAAAAATTTCAACATTAAAAACACTTTCTTTTAAAATTGCAGCTTGGCGTGCCACTGGAAAAACAATTGCTTTTACTAATGGGTGCTTCGACATTTTACATGAAGGCCATATTTTTTCGTTATCTCAAGCTGCTAAAGAAGCAGATCTATTAGTTGTAGGGGTAAACAGTGATGCAAGTATAAAAAGATTAAAAGGAAACGATCGTCCCATTAATCATGAAAATAGCAGGGCATTACTCTTAGCTAGCTTGGCGATCGTTGATGCAGTTGTAATTTTTGAAGAAGACACCCCTCTGGACCTCATTAAAGAAATCTTACCTGATTTTTTAGTAAAAGGTGGTGATTATACCGTTGATCAAATTGTTGGCGCAAAAGAAGTGATAGCAAACGGTGGACAAGTAATTATTAATCCAATTGTGGAGGGCTTTTCAACTACAGGGCTCATTCAACAAATAAAAATTTCCTACTCTTAAATTCCCGTACAAAAACTTAACATATGAAAGTGAGCCACTTTTATATTTTTGATTACACTACTTTTTAATATTATGGTTAAAAAACAGTTTATACAGAGAGATATCAGTTGGTTAAGTTTTAATGCAAGAGTATTGCAGGAAGCAAACGATGCATTTGTTCCTTTAAGCTCAAGGATTCGATTTCTTGGAATTTTTTCGAATAATAGTGATGAGTTCTTTAGGGTGAGGGTAGCAACCTTAAAAAGGATGATTGAGTTTTCTGAGTCTAAAAAAAAGCTCAACATGCATTTGGAAATAGCGCCTCAAACTATTTTAGATGAAATACAAACCATCGTTTTAAAACAGCAAAGTGAGTTTAATCGAATTTGGGAAGGGATATTAAAAGAGCTTAAAAAAGAAAAGATATCCCTGGTAGATGAAAAACATCTCAACAAAGAACAACAAAACTTTGTACACAATTATTTTGATGAAGAAGTAAGGTCGAATATCATTCCACTAATGATCGAAAGCCTACCACAACTACCCTATTTAAGAGACAAAAGTATTTATTTAGGTGTTGTTATGTCGAAACAAAGTTCGGCTTACCGCCAAAAATATGCATTGATTGAAATTCCAGCAAAAGCGAATGGGCGCTTTGTAATATTACCCTCAAAAGCTGGTGAAACACAAATCATTTTATTGGAAGATATTATTCGATTTAATCTTCCGCATATTTTCTCCTATTTTGGATTCGATCATTTTGAATCGCATATTTTTAAAGTAACAAAAGATGCAGAGATTGATTTAGATAGCGATGTGAGCACCAGCTTTGTAGAAAAAATTGAAAAGGGATTAAAAAATAGAAGAAAGGGAAAACCAGTTCGTTTTGTATATGATAAAGAAATGGATGCTGGCTTATTGGAGTACCTCATTCGTAGGTTAAGTTTGAATAGAAAGAGTAATATTATCCCTGGAGGGCGCATACACAATTTCAGGCATTTCATGGATTTCCCAGATGTTATACAGGAGAATAGTTCAAGAAGGCCTTCATTTACACATCCTGAATTAAAAAGCAGTATGCGTGTTACTGATGTGGTTTTGAAAAAGGATATATTATTGAATTTCCCTTATCACTCATTTAACGCTTTGATTGATCTACTTCGTGAGGCTGCGATGGATCCGGATGTGAATAGTATTAAAATAACAGCCTATAGGTTAGCTTCCAATTCCAAAATAATTAATGCACTAATTAATGCTGCCAGAAATGGGAAAGAAGTTGTTGTTATGTTGGAATTAAAAGCAAGATTTGATGAAGAAGCTAACCTGGAATGGAAAAAAGTATTGGAAGAAGAGGGTATCAAAGTTTTATTAGGTGTGCCAAAAATAAAAATCCATGCAAAACTTTGTATAATTAAAAAAAGAAAAGGCACAAGCACTGTACAATATGGTTTTGTAAGTACAGGGAATCTAAATGAAAGCACTTCTAAAGTATATAGCGACCATTGTTTACTTACAAGTAATAGAAATGTAATGGCTGATATTAATCGCATTTTCCGATATCTAGAAAATTGGAAAAATGGCATATTACCATTACAAGCCTGCAAAACATTAATGGTGTGCCCCAATAATATGCGCAAAGAAATTGTTAGTCATATTAATAAAGAAATTAAATCTGCAAAAGCTGGAAAGCCTGCACAGATAATATTAAAAGTAAATTCGCTAAGTGATGATTTATTAATCACAAAACTTTATGAAGCCGCAACTGCTGGAGTAGAAATCAAAATGGTGGTAAGAGGCATTTTTTGTGCCCTATTAGAAAATAAGAAATTTAAAATACAACCAACCGCCGTAAGTATTGTTGATGAGTACCTGGAACATGCTAGAGTCTTGATTTTTCATAATTCTGGCAATGAAAAAGTATATCTCTCAAGTGCAGACTGGATGGTTAGAAACTTAGATCATCGTGTAGAAGCAGCCATCCCAATCATAAATCCCGAATTACAAAAGGAATTAAAAGATATTATCCACATACAATTAAGAGATAATGTAAAAGCCAGGATTCTCAATAACGAATTAACTAACAACTATGTACCTTACGATGGCAAAAAGAAAATAAGATCTCAAATTGAGACTTATAATTACCTGATCAAGAAAAATATTGCAACAAGTGAAGTTAGCCGCCATTGATATTGGAAGTAACGCAGCAAGGCTATTGATAGTTGAAATCACTAACGATAAATATGGCAATCCGGTTTTCAATAAATTAAATTTAGTAAGGGTACCATTGAGACTTGGATTTGATGTATTTGATTCTGGAGAAATCTCTAAAGAAAAAAGAGGCATGATTCTCCAGACGATGAAGGCCTATACTCATTTGATAAAAGCTTATGGTGTAACGGATACCATTGCATGTGCCACATCTGCGATGCGTGATGCAAGCAATAGCAATGATATTATACGGAAAATAAAAATGGAAACCGGGCTGAATATTGAAGTAATTACCGGTGAATTTGAAGCTTCATTGATTTATGAGAACCATGTTGCAGAAACGATGGATACAGATCATAGTTATTTGTATATCGACGTGGGTGGTGGTAGTACAGAGTTGACATTCTTTGCAGAGGGGAAATTAATTTTCAAACAATCCTTTAATATTGGAACCATCCGTTTATTAAAGGATATGGTTACTGATTCCAAATGGACAGAGATAAAAGACTTTATCAAGAATAAAACGAAGGGTTATAAAAAAATAGTTGCAATCGGAACTGGTGGTAATATCAATAAAGTTTTTTCACTGAGTAAAAAGAAAGATGGAAAGCCTTTGAATATTGAACTACTAAAAGACTATTGTAAAGAGATTTCTAGTTTTTCATTGGAAGACCGTATCAATGTTTATAAACTTCGTCCTGATAGAGCCGATGTAATTGTACCCGCTCTTCAAATCTATGTCAATATTATGCGTTGGTCTGATGCTGATGAAATTTATGTCCCTAAAATCGGTTTGGCTGACGGCTTGATTCAACATTTATATAGTGAACTTAGCGCAAAAGCCTAAATTGGTCTACAGACATAATTCACCGATAACAGACAATCTTTCACCCATATTCCCTTTACAGCCACTAATCCTTGAATATATTTGCATCAGTGAATAATTTCTAAAACACCATAGCCAGCCTTTGCTTAATCAAAATAAGAAAATAGTATCCGTTATTGCACACTTAGCAGCATGGGCTTGTTTTTTTGCACTACCCTATTTAGTGTTTTTTCCCAGGATGCTGGACGCTCAGTTTACCATGAGCAATCATTTGATTGCTACCATTATATGTAATAATGTGTTTTTAGTACTGTTTTATTATTTTAATACACAGTTTTTGATCCCTCAATTATTAATGAAAGAGAAATGGGGGATCTATATTTTTTCGATAATTTCTTTATTATTAATTTTTCTTTTTCTTCCAAAATATATCGCTGGCCTCATAGCAAGTCCTGAAATTCACCCTCCCTTTGATACAAACAACTCAAAAATACCTGGTCACACCAGAAGTAGAAGAAGAGGCACAATAGATGCTTATAATATTGCCATATTCTTTCTTGTATTTACAGTTGGAACTTGTATTGCTGTCATTCAAAGATGGCTGATTATTGAAGAAACCAGAAAAGAAACAGAGAGTCAAAGGGTAAATACAGAACTGTCTTTTTTGAAATCGCAGATTAATCCACATTTCTTTTTTAATACTTTGAATAATATTTATTCTTTAGCGATTATCAGGAGTGAAAAAACAGCACCTGCAGTGATGAAGCTTTCATCCATCATGAGGTATATTCTTACTGAAACAACACAAGATTTGGTGCCTTTACAAAATGAAGTTGAGTTTGTGAATAATTATATTGAATTACAACAAGTGCGCCTTACTGACAAAACCAAGATTATTTTTAATGCAAGTGGAGATATTGAAAATAATCTTATTGCCCCTTTAATATTTATTCCATTTGTAGAAAATGCTTTTAAATATGGCATTAGCACCAAACTTGATTCTACGATAGAAATAAAGCTTGATGCATTAGAAAACAGAATTGTATTTGACGTCAGTAATTATATTATTCCATCAGAAAATAATTTGCAAGAAAATACCGGCATCGGCATCAACAATGTAAAAAGAAGATTGGAATTGATGTATCCAGGTAAGCATATTCTTACACACTCAATTCTTGAAAACCATTATTATGTTCATTTAGAGATTCAACTAATATGATACGATGTATTGCAATAGACGATGAGCCCTTAGCGCTTCAACTAATTAATGAATATTGTGGAAAGATTTCTTTTCTTCAATTAGAAAAAGTATTTACGAATACAGATGAAGCTAGAGTTTGGCTGTCACAAAATAAAGTGGACCTATTATTTCTAGACATACAAATGCCTGATGTAAACGGGCTCCAATTTTATAAAAGTCTTAATGACAAACCTCTTGTCATTTTCACTACTGCGTATAAGGATTTTGCTGTGGAGGGCTTTAATGTTGACGCGGTAGATTATTTATTAAAGCCATTTGAATACGATCGTTTTCTAAAGGCAGTTTATAAATCAAAAGAATACCTTGAATTTTTAAGTTCGCAGGAATTGCAGCTCAATTCAATTTTCGTAAAAGTGAATTACGAAATAATGAAGATTAACTTAAAAGACATTGAGCTGATTGAAGCCCTGGATGATTATATTAAACTTTATATCAAGCCAAATCCTGTTTTAACTTTAATGACTTTGAAAAGTATTCAAGAAAGGTTGCCTGTGAGGGATTTCGCCAGGGTTCATCGGTCATTCATTGTTCCGTTGAGTAAAATTGAAAAATTTAGCAAAACCAAATTAGTGGTGGCAGGAAAAGAAATACCAATTGGAAGTAGTTATAGTTACGTATATGATCAGTTATTGGAACTTTCACACAAATAAGTTCCAGATTAAGGTGTAGTTATCACTTTTAGAAGTCAGCCAATCCCCTACCTTTGGCAAAATTATTTGTATGGACTTTTTAAAAGATTTAGGAATATTTCCTCAAAACAAAGGTGTTTCTACTGGCACTAAATGGATTGAAAGTAATGCAGCTATTATTGAATCTTTTTCACCGGTGAATGGAGCATTCATTGCTTCAGTAAGCAGCACTGAAAAAAATGCATACGAAAATCTAATTCAAACATCTCAGGAAGCATTTAAAGAATGGCGTAATTGGCCTGCTCCTAAAAGAGGAGAGATAGTAAGGCAGGTGGGCGAAGCTTTACGCATTCACAAAGCATCTCTGGGTAAACTTGTAAGTTATGAAATGGGTAAAAGTTTACAAGAGGGATTAGGAGAAGTTCAGGAAATGATTGATATATGTGATTTTGCAGTAGGACTTTCACGTCAATTATATGGCTTAACCATGCATAGTGAGAGGCCTTCCCACCGGATGTATGAACAATGGCACCCATTGGGCATTGTAGGCATTATATCTGCTTTTAATTTCCCTGTAGCTGTATGGAGCTGGAATGCTGCATTGGCTTGGGTATGTGGAAATACAACGATATGGAAACCAAGCGAAAAAACACCATTATGTGGAATAGCTATTTTTGAAATAGTAAAAGAAGTATTTACAAAGAACCATGTGCCCGAAGGAGTTAATTGCCTGGCTCAGGGTGGAAGAGAATTGGGAGAATGGATGAGTAAAGATGAAAGAATATCATTAATCTCTGCAACAGGAAGCACCAGAATGGGTAAAGCTGTAAGTGCTGCAGTAGGTGCGCGATTAGGAAAAAGCATTTTGGAATTAGGAGGCAATAATGCCATTATTATTTCAGAACACGCTGATCTTGACATGTCTCTAATTGGAGCCGTATTTGGAGCTGTTGGAACTGCGGGTCAACGATGTACCAGTACAAGAAGATTAATCATTCATGAAAAGGTATATGATCAATTTAAAGAGAAACTAGTTAAAGCTTATCACCAAATAAAAATAGGTGATCCTTTAGATTCAAATAATCATATGGGACCCTTAATTGATAAGGATGCTGTAAATATGTATGTACAAGCAATAGAGGAAGGAAAAAAACAAGGCTGCAATTTCATTGTTGAAGGAGCCGTACTTTCAGGTGCCGGATTTGAAAGCGGATGTTATGTTAAACCCTGTATCGCGGAAGCCAAAAACAATTATGCAATTGTACAACATGAAACCTTCGCTCCCATTTTATATTTGATGAAATACAGTACACTAGAAGAAGCTATTGCTATTCAAAATGGGGTACCTCAAGGGCTTTCATCTGCGATTATGACTTTAAATATGAGAGAAGCTGAAAAATTTCTATCTCAAACCGGAAGTGATTGTGGTATTGCAAATGTAAATATAGGCACTAGTGGTGCAGAAATTGGAGGCGCATTTGGTGGTGAAAAAGAGACTGGAGGAGGAAGAGAAAGTGGTAGTGATGCATGGAAAGCCTATATGCGAAGACAAACCAATACAATCAATTGGAGTGATAAATTACCTCTAGCCCAAGGTATTAAATTTGACTTTTAAGATCCTTTTAAAATAATAAAGCCGTCTCATTTAATCGGAACGGCTTTATTATTTTGTCTATTTTTATTTTGCAAAATATATTTTAAAACTTGTTCCTTTTCCAGGTTCACTTTCTACTTCAACCTTTCCTCCCATCGCATCAATTTGATTTTTAGTAATGAATAAGCCAATGCCCCTTGCATCCGGATTATTATTAAAGGTCTTATACATTCCAAAAAGTTTATCGCCATTCTTCTTCATATCAATTCCAATTCCATTATCTGAAATTTTAAAAATAAAATCTTCACCTTCATAAGATACCGTAAGTTCAATTCTAGGTTGTCGTTCAGGTGAACTATATTTTATTGCATTTGAAATAAAATTCAATACTACACTTTCCAAATAAGCTGGGTTATAATTTACCAATGTATTTTCCGGAACTTCATTTAAAATAAGTACGTTCTTTTGAATGATCTGTTCACTTAAAATTCCAAGCGCTTGAAGTATGTATTCCCTTAAATTAAGAGGCTCAATCACCATATTTATATTATTCCTAATTGAAACAACTTCATTTAAGT
>Ga0194061_1000658_pt1 | contig 20895 bp, 19 predicted proteins | sample SepL2221m_MetaG_FD_163423 | JGI IMG/M metagenome (GOLD analysis project Ga0194061, IMG submission 163423) | Anoxic zone freshwater microbial communities from boreal shield lake in IISD Experimental Lakes Area, Ontario, Canada - Sep2016-L224-21m | ecosystem: Environmental > Aquatic > Freshwater >... | reverse complement strand
GAAAAAAAGTAGAGAGTTGGATCTGGTGGATTGCAACAAATATGGCTTCTATACCGTTGTTCTTTATAAAGGGATATGTTTTTACCAGCGTTCAGTTTGTAGTGCTTTTAATATTAGCAATAGCGGGACTAATCAGCTGGCAGAAAAAAGTACAGAAAGTATGAGTGTAAAAAAAGTAGTTGTAATTGGACCCGAATCAACAGGTAAGAGTAGTTTATGTGCTAAGCTTGCTGAACATTTTAATACAGTATGGTGTCCCGAATATGCTAGAGAATACCTGACTACAAATGGTAAGGAATACGGGTATGACGATCTTTTGAAAATTGCAAAAGAGCAAATATTATTAGAGGATAGTTATACAAAAAAGCTGGAAGGAACTAAAGCAAATTCTATTTTATTTGTAGATACGGATATGTATGTGATGAAGGTTTGGTGCGAATACGTGTTTCATCAGTGTCATCATTTTATATTAGAACAGATCTGCGAAAAAAAATATGATCTCTATCTTTTATGCAATGTTGACTTGCCCTGGGTGCAGGATGAATTAAGAGAATATCCAGAAGATGGTCCGAGGCAAGAGTTGTTTCAAATCTATAAAGACCTATTGATTAATCAGAATGTGCCCTGGGTAACCATTAGCGGAACTTATGAAGAGCGGGAGCTTACAGCTATTACAGCAGTGAATGATTTATTGAATCAGTAATTGAATGTCTTCATCATCATCAATATTATGCATCTGTTGAAGGATCTGCGGATAACGCCAACTAACCCGATGGCTCATGGGTTTCACCGTAAATTTTTTAGGATTTGGTAAACAAGCAATGATCATGGCCGCTTCAGCTCTGCTGAGTTGTTTAGCATGTTTGCCGAAGTATTGTTGAGATGCGGCTTCTATGCCAAAGATGCCGGGTCCCATTTCAATAGTGTTCATGTAAACTTCCAGAATCCGATGCTTACCCCATATTAATTCTATCAGCAAAGTGAAATAAGCTTCAGGAATTTTTCGAATGTATTTAGTAATGCCACCACCCTGCCATAGAAAAACATTTTTGGCTACTTGTTGTGTAATGGTACTTGCAGCTGAGCCTAATGGTAATTTTTGTTTGTGGCCTTTTTTTGGCTTCAGGCTTTTCTCTATAGCGTCCCAATCGAATCCACTATGATCAGGGAATGCCTGATCTTCACTTGCTATTGCGGCCAATTTTGCGATGGAAGAAATTTCTTTACCACTTACATAATCTCTTTTTAAACCATATTGAAAACTATTGCTGATTTGTGTAATGGTAATAGGAGGTGTAATCCATTTACAAATGATCACATACAACAATGAAGAAAGAAACATCCACAACATTATTTTCTTTGTCCATTTCCAGATCTTTCTAAACATGGTTCTGTTCTTTACATTTGTATGGTTTGCATTTTATATTTCTTACCTATTTGCAAATAGGACTTATGCGTATTTTGTAAAATTTTTCCTATCACAAAAAATCCAGCTGCGATTCCCAGTTTTGGAAGATTATCGGAACCAAAAACAGGGTCAGATTTAATCAGACTATTCGTAACATTTAATAATATATATGCAGCACTTCCTAATTGAAAGAGGCTACCATTGCTTAATAAATTACTCGACATTCCCCTTTTGGGCATGCCATAAATTTCGTTGATATGGAATTTCATGATTCCGAAATGAACAGTATCAATTGTGGGAAGTCCGAATTGATTGCCAACTTGACGAACCTGGACCTGATCAATTGTAACACTATCGTTCTGAATTTTTTTGATGATTCCTTCGATCCATTGTTTACTGCTAAATTGAAAAAGTATATAGGAACCTGAAGTCCAGGATTGAAGTGTTTGACTATTTTTCTTCAACATCAAAACGTCTTTCTGCGCCATTAGATTGAAAGTAAAAAGGAGGCAGATAAGCAGACTTATTAGTTTCATGTTTAAATTTCTATTTTAACTTATCGCCAAAACTGAGGATGCCCCAACAAAGAGCAATTCCAAATCCTATTAAAATTAAACCAGAAAGACGATTGATAAAATGTAAATTTTTGACTGTTAACTTGGGTCTTAATTTTCCAGCTAAAGAAACCTTTAAAAGATCTGTAGTTAAAACAAAAACTAAGCAAGTGCCAAATACAACAGCCCGATATTGAAATGGATCTGCATGACTAACAGAGTCGGCCAATATTGCGGCTGACCATGCGAACCAGAAAATGAAAACACCTGGGTTAAGCATATTCATAAAATAGCCAGATAGAAATATGGCTAGCCAATCGCGTTTTCGAAAAACTTTTTCTTTTAAATTATTGTCTTCATCTACTATTACTTTCTTGAAAAAGAAAGTATATATGCCCACACCAATTAAGAAGAGACTACCTGTTACAGCAATCAAAGTTTGATGTTTTAAAGCAGTATCAAAAAGGGAAGTAAAAAAATTACAAATTAATAAGAGGGTAATATCGCTGGTAGAAACACCAGCCACAAAAACATATCCTGCTTTGTGGCCATGATTAATACTCTGTTTGATGATAGCAAATATGACAGGTCCCACTGAAATTGCGAGAAGAAAACCCAATGCTAAACCTTTAAAGAGGGCTGCAACCATTGCTGATAAATAAAACGATAAAAAAATTACTTGCTTAAATGGGTTCCCCCTTAATGAATTTTTGCCAATCGGCTAACATAGCACCTTTCAAAACGCGAGGAAATTTATGTTGTCCTCCAATTTTTCCTTTAGCGGTCATGAAATTCATAAAATCCTGTTCACTCAACACATCCAACATTACTTCTTTCAATGCTGTCTTTCTTTCAACTGCATAGTCGTCGTTGAGTTCACAAAGGTGTTTATCGATTATTTTTGCCAACTGATCTTTATCGAAACTATCATTACAAGCCACAAACCAGTGATGTGCAAAGAAATTTCCATGTGGCACACCAGCTACTGTGAATTCAGGGATGCAGATATTCATTTCTTCGCTAGCCAATTGAATGGCTTTATTCATATTATCGACGCTCAAGTGTTCACCCACTAAACTTAAAAAGTGTTTGGTTCTACCTGTAATGATTACTTCACATTTTTCTTTGTCAACAAAACGAACGGTATCGCCAATAAGATAACGCCAGGTGCCAGCAGTAGTACTAATGAGTAAAGCATAATCTTTTCCTTCGTCTACCTCATGAATCATGAAGGCTTCAGGATTATCGATCATATCGCCATTGGCATCGAAATTATTTTCATCGAAGGGAACGAATTCTAAGAAAATATGTTCGTTGGTAACCAGTTTCATTCCCTGTGCATGCTGTCGATCCTGGTATGCAATAAAACCTTCACTTGCTAAATAGGTTTCAATATAGGTAATAGGTTTGCCCAATAATTTTTCAAAGCCTTTTTTATAAGGTTCAAAACTTACACCACCGTGCACAAAGAATGCCAGGTTGGGCCACATATCATGTATTGTATTCAATTTATATCGCTCTATCACCATTTCCATGCACATCTGAATCCAGGCAGGAACCCCTACTAGAAAACTGATATCCCATTCAGGTGCTTTATCTACTATTTCTTCCAGCTTCTTATTCCAATCTTTTTGTTTGGCGATTTTTTTACCCGGTTTATAGAAAGGTTGAAACCAGAAAGGCGATTTTTTTTGAGTAATTCCGCTAAGGTCGCCAGAGTAATAGCCCGGCCCTTTTTCTAAATCTGTACTTCCTCCCAATGTAAGCCAACCCCTGCCCAAGGCACCAAAAGGAATGTCTTCATAATTGCGAAGCGTGAGCAATTGTTTGATCATCACCAACTTATTACCTCTCAGTAAGTCGTTTGTAATAGGAATGAATTTACTAGCCGATTCGCTGGTACCACTGCTTAAGGCATAGAACTTAATTTTGCCGGGCCAACAAATATCAGACTTGCCCTCCAAGGTCTTATGCCACCATTCTTGATAGATCTTATTATAATTATAGGTAGGTACCAATTCCTGAAATTTCTTCCCAGGGTGTTTGCTCACTAAAATATCGTCGAAATGATAGGTTTGACCGAATTCTGTAAATCGGGCTTTCCGTAGCATCATTTTCAAAACCTTTAATTGTTGTCTTCTCGGATTATTCTGAGGAAGGCGTAAGGCTTTGAGAATAGAATTAGGAAGCTTGATATCGAGAATTGCCATCTTGTATTCAACGTTATTGTTTACTAATACGAAGCTAAAGCAAATGCTTTAAAAATCGCTTAAGAAATGATATTAGCGGCAAGCGCCTCTCCTTCGGTTTCTTTAGAATCGCTTCCAACTATGGAATGGCTATTACTAGCTTGAAAGCGAAATTGAGCTCCAGAATGGCTAAGTTCTTCCACCTTTTGTATAATTTGTTTCCAGCTAAATTGTTCAGATTCGCAAAAAACAAGGGTATTGGTTTTATTCAATTTTGGATGATTTTGGCCGATTTTGGCAAAAATAACCAGTGATTCTACCCTTTTTTGATTGAAAATGGGCTTTTTAGTCCATTTTTTAAAAGGGTAGATTCCTATTCTATACAACGCAGAAAACAGTCCTCTAAGTATAATGGCAATTTTAATAAAAAATCCAAAAAAGCCGGCTTTCGATCCCCGATAGTTTTTTTGTACAAACAAAAGCATGGCATTATAAAAGAGGATCACATAATTCATGCTTCCTTTTCTAGTGCTCTCCCCCTTGAAATGTATAATGGAAGAACCTGCGAAATAGTAATTGGTAAACCCTGCTTTTTGGATTCGGTAGCTTAGATCAATGTCTTCTCCATACATAAAAAACCGTTCATCGAAACCTCCGGTCAGGTCTAAAACCGCTTTGGGTATCATCATAAATGCACCAGCTAACACGTCAACTTCATGGTTTTCGAATGAACTTAAGTGGCCCAATGAGTAACGATTAAACCTGGCTGATTTGGGAAAAAGGGCTGAAAAGCCCAATAATTTATAGAAAGCTCGAATGGGAGAAGGAAAGGCCCTTTTGCTTTCAGGCAGAAAAACACCTGACCCATCAATCATCCGAATTCCTAGGGCTCCTGCATTGGAATTCGATTTAAAAAACTGAATACAATTGATGAGACAATCTTCTGGAATAAGGGTATCTGGGTTTAGAAAAAGGATATATTTTCCCGAACATCTTTGGAGTGCTTGATTATTGGCAGCTCCGAAGCCGGCATTTTTTTGATTTTCAATGAATGAAACGCTGGGAAATAGTGGCTGAAGGTATGCCAGGGAGCCGTCGTTGGATTGGTTATCAACCACCCAAATTTCAGCATCTATTTGATCAACTGCTTTTAGAACAGTATGTAAACACTGTTCTAAAAAGAATTTGACATTATAATTGATTATGATAATTGATAATTCCAAGAAATAAATCTACAGCGAATTAAGAAAAATATTACAGTAATCACAAAGATGCTTATTTACATACGAATTCTTTCATAATCCTGATATTCGGGGGTACTTTTGCAGTATGATGTTAAAGCATACACTTATCAAAGCAGCCGAGGCCGGTGCCGCTGTGATGCAAAGCTATTTCAATGGAAAATTTGAAATTAGCAATAAAGAGGGAATTAATAATCTGGTTACAGAAGCGGATCATGCGTCTGAGAAAGCCATATTTGAAGTGATTAAAAATGATTTCCCCGACCATTATATATTAAGTGAAGAAGCCGGTGAAATAATTCAGGATTCAACTTATAAATGGATCATCGATCCGATTGATGGCACTGTAAATTTTGCAAATGGGATACCTATATGTTGCGTGAGTATTGGAGTAGAGCAGCAAGGTAAAATGATATTGGGCGCTGTTTATAATCCTTTTATAAAAGAATTCTTTTTTGCACAAAAAGGTTTCGGAGCCACATTGAATAATAAAAAAATTCAGGTAAGTACTAAAACAGAAGTTGCAAAAAGTTCGATGGTTACCGGCTTTCCATATACTTATTTAGATGCACCGAACGGTCCCTTACAAATTTTTGAGAAACTTATTCGCAAGGGAGTTCCTGTTAGAAGATTAGGAAGTGCTGCAATTGATCTTTGTTGGGTTGCTGCTGGAAGATTTGACGGATTTTATGAACACCAATTACAGGCATGGGATAGTGCAGCTGGATTTTTAATGGTGGAAGAAGCAGGAGGAAAAGTAACTGACTTTAATGGCGATTACTATTCTCCTTACCAACCTCATATTTTAGCAACCAATGGATTGATCCATGATGAATTGTTAGACATTGTAAATGGCGGCGAGGTTCGCGGATAGTCTCAGAAGTTATATTTGAAACATTAAATTGAATTATGGAAGAAAGAACAGAAATAGCCGACTTAGGCGAGTTTGGATTAATAGATCATCTAACCAAAAATTTCGAGATACAAAATGTATCCACTGTTTTAGGGGTTGGGGATGATGCGGCAGTGATTGATCATTTTGGAAAGCAGACAGTCATTACTACCGATCTTTTATTAGAAGGAATTCATTTTGATTTAATGTATACACCACTAAAGCATCTTGGTTATAAATCTGTGATGGTGAACCTGAGTGATATTTATGCTATGAATGCCATACCAACTCAAATTACTGTGAGTATTGGGATCAGTAATAGAATTAGTATTGAAGCATTGAATGAATTTTATGAAGGCATTTATATCGCCTGTGAAAAACATGGTGTTGATCTGATTGGTGGCGATACTTCTACTTCTCAAAAAGGGTTTATTATTTCTATTACAGCGATAGGTGAAGTAACACCCGATAAATTTGTAAAAAGAAGTACAGCACAAAAAGGTGATCTGATTTGTGTGTCTGGTGATTTAGGTGGTGCATTTCTGGGATTAACATTGATGGAAAGAGAGAAAAAAATTTATTTAGAGAATCCAAAAGTGCAACCTGATTTAGAAGAAGAAAGTTATATCGTAGGCCGTCTATTAAAACCGGAAGCAAGAAAAGACATTATTGAATTTTTCGAAAAAAATGAAATAGTTCCTACTTCCATGATGGATGTGAGTGATGGGTTAAGTAGTGAGGTATTGCATTTGTGTAAACAAAGTAATCTTGGTTGTATTATTTACGAAGATAAATTCCCGATATCAGACGAAAGCAGACAAGCAGCTTATAAGTTTGGCTTAGACCCTACCGTATGTGCTTTGAATGGAGGCGAAGATTATGAATTGATCTTTACCTTGAAACAGGAAGACCATGATAAAATCACATTAAACGAAGAGATTAGTGTGATTGGCTACATGACCGAAATGGAAGCCGGAACCAAACTTATTACAAAGGGTGGAAATGAATATCCAGTTACTGCTCAAGGTTGGAATTCATTTAACAAATAAATCAACAGCATGCAGAGAGGTCAACTTTTAATAGGTCTTTTCTGCGTGCTTTTTTGTTGCTCCTGTAGCAGTTCTCATGAAGGACAATATTCTATCCAGCAAAAATATGCGCCATCATTACTACAGGCAGATGCGCAAATTCTCGAAAAAATTCTCGAAGCAAATCATCCAAGTCTTTATTGGTATACAGCTAAAGAAAAAATGGATTCTTATTTTAATGAAACTATTCATGGAATTCAGGATTCATTAACTGAGGTGGAATTCAGAAATAGAATAGCGGTTTTGGTTAGTCAGATACGATGTGGCCATACGATAGTTCGTTATTCCAATCAATTCGTCAAATTCCTTTCTAAAAATAGGGCACCACAATTTCCCTTATCCATAAAAACCTGGAATGATAGTCTCGTGGTCTTAGCTAATATTTATCCAGAATCGAAAATTAAAAGAGGAACGATTATTACTTCTATCAATGGCAAATCGAATAAAAGTTTACTGGATAGTTTCTTTAAGTTTATTAGTATAGATGGTGATGCAGTATCTTATAAGAGTCAGATCGTTAGTAATAATTTTGGTGCCTGGTATCGAAATATGTTTGGAATAGACAGTAGTTATGCGATTGGTTATATCGATAGTTTGGGAATTGAAAAAAAAGAAACCCTTAGAAGTTTTCGGCCAATTATTGTAGAAAGATCGAAAATGGATTCATTACAAAAAATAATGAATGGATTTAAGATACCTACGAAAAAAGAAATAAGAATAGCCAGAAAGACTGCGGCTATGTCGTTAACATTTGATGATACTACTAACACTGCATATATGCATTTGGCGGGGTTCTCCATGAATGGATTACAGAAATTCATGAGAAAATCTTTTAGACAGATAGAAGAAAACAAAACCCAAAATTTAATAATCGATTTGCGCGACAATGGTGGTGGACATTTGAATAATAGTATAAAACTCACGCGTTATTTAGCGAAACATCCTTTTAAAGTTGCAGATACTGTTGCAGCTATTAATAGAAATTTTGCTTACAGTAAATATATTCATCAGTCATTTTGGTATTGGTTTCCATTAAATTTCAATACAACTAAAATGGAAGATGGGAGGTATCATTATCATCGATTTGAAACCAAAAAATACCAGCCTTTTGTACATCATCATTTTGATGGGAATATTTATTTGTTGCAAGGTCCTTCCACTTTTAGTGCAGCTTCGGTTTTTACAGGAAGTTTAAAAGGACAGGAAAATGTGCTATTAGTGGGCGAAGAAACTGGTGGAGGATATTATGGAAATTCTGCGATTCATTTATTAACGGTTGTTTTACCAAATACCAAAATTCAAATCTCACTTCCATTGTTTAGAGTTGTATTAGATAAAGATCGCCCCATGGGTAGAGGCGTGATGCCTGATATTTTGGTTCAACCAAATTCTTTTGCCATTCAACAAGGAGTGGATTTGAAGATGCAAGTGGTGAGGGAGAAGATAAGAGTGAAGCGTGAAAAATAAGTTAACCCTAGGCTAAAGCCCTAATCAAACTGCATACTTCTAATCCCCAGCCTAAAGGCCGGGGTTAACCATATAATTTAAATCTCAGTCGTAATAAGATTTTCTATTTCTAATGTTTCTGATAAGCAAACCAAATTTGCGGGTTGTCCGATTGCAATAGTTCCCAAATGGTGGTTCATTTGAATTGCTTTTGCGGGATATATGCTTACCATACGTAACGATTCTTCTAAAGGGATACCAACTTTATCTATTAAGTTTTTTAATGAGGATAACATAGTAAGTGCAGATCCGCTAAGGATGCCGTTCGATTCGTATCGATCACCTACCAGATGATGCGGATAAGGACCTACCGTGGTTTCAGCAACAGCATCCGTAATCACAAATAAACGATCGCCCATTTGTTTCTTTGCAATTTTAATGGCTTCAAAATCTACATGATATCCATCGGGAACGATACTACACATCACAGTTGGATGATTAAAAACCGCGCCCACAAAACCAGGTGCTCGATGTTGAAGCGGGCTCATGGCATTGAATAAGTGGGTTGCAGTTCCAATTCCATTATCGAAAGCTTCTGTTGCTTCTTGAAATGTGGCATTACTATGTCCTGCTGATACTATGATACCAGTTGATTGTATGTATTGAATGATTTCCTGACTGCAAACTTCTGGTGCAAGTGTGATTATTTTTATGACACCCTTTCCATATTCAAGTAGCTCTTTTACTTCATTTAATGATGGTGCGTGAATAAAGGTTTCTAAATGTGCACCTTTTTTAGAAGCATTGATCCATGGTCCTTCTACATGTAATCCAAGACAGCCCCTTCCACCTTGTTGCCAATAATCTTTTACTGCATCAATGCATGCATGAAAAACAGTTTTATTGTTAGTAGCAACTGTTACCACAAAATGTGAAGCTCCGCCTTTACTGCAATAGTCGTACAAACGAAAGATGGAATCAGCAGAAGGGTATACTGCTAATAATTTATCATGGGCGCCGTAAATCTGAATATCTAGAAATGCTGGAGCAACGATATCATAAAGAGGACCGGCATTTGGAATAGTTTTATCCTTTGAAACGATGTCAACTATTCTATTATCTTCTATAACAACAGCGTGATTGAATAAACAGCTATTACCAGTAAATAATCGCTTAGCTAAAATGGTCTTTTTATGCATGTGGGTCGTCTTGTAAAATATTAAATTGGTCTGCGTCTTTCCAGAAAGGGAAACGATTTCTTGTATCGTTTAGTGTGTCTTTTGTTAATTCAAAACTATGAACCACTTCTTCATAGGGGTGAGTGAAAATAATATTTCCAAGAGGATCGATTAACATACTGTCGCCACTATGATTGATCTGATTGCCATCTTCGCCCACCCGATTTACGCCTATAACATAAGATTGATTTTCGATAGCACGTGCTGTTAATAATGTTTTCCAGGCATGGTTCCTTCTTTCTGGCCAATTGGCAACATAGATCAGTAAATCAAATTCAGGAGATTCATCGTTCGATTGTTGACGAGCCCAAACCGGGAATCTTAAGTCGTAACAGATTTGCAAATTAATTTTCCATCCGTTAACACTGGTGATGAGTCGTTTGTTTCCTGATGTGTAATGTTGGTCTTCGCCTGCAAAAGCAAACAGGTGTCTCTTATCGTAAAACCCGTAGGTTCCGTTGGGCAGCATCCATATTAAACGATTGAAATAGTGTTCGTTATCTTTAATAATAATACTTCCCGTTAGGATTATTTTTTTAGAACTCGCGATTCTTTTCATCCAGGCAATTGTTTCTCCATCCATAGTTTCAGCTAAAATTGAAGGTTTCATACTAAACCCAGTAGAGAACATTTCGGGCAAAATAACAAGGTTGGTATTTTCCGGTACAGCCAATATTTTCTCCTCTAGCATTGCCAGGTTTCGTTTTTTATCTTCCCAGAAAAGAGAACTTTGAATCAGGCTTACAGAAAGTGATGACATAAATTAGGGTGAAAGTTGACTATAATATTACTATTTTTCTTTTGAACGAATTTGTGCAATGGCATCTTGGATTAAGTTCTGCTCATAACCCTTTTGGAGAAGATAATTCGTTGTTTTGGCCATTCTGCTGATCCATTGCTCTGACTTTATAGAATTCCATTTAACAGAAGCCAATTGCAGCAAGCATTTGCGATAATCTGATTCATCAATTAGGTTCAATCCCTTTTTGATATTATAGGAACTCACTTTTTTTTGTTGGAGCGCGGCTTTGATTTTAACCCTACCCCATTTTTTGCTACGAAAATGCCCTCCAGCATAAAGGATTGCAAATCTTTCTTCATTAAGATAGTCTTCTTCAATAAGTTTTGATAAGAGGGGCTCTACTTCGATTTTATGTAATCCGAAAGAATAAAGCTTTTCTTTTGCCTCATAATGACTTCTTTCCTGATAAGCACAGTACTGTTTCAATTTTTGAAGGGCCTGTTCTGGAGTGTAATTTTTATTCAAAACAAATACTTTGTACGGGGGGATAAGAATATTATATTTGTAGATAACCCTTTGTTAAACATTTCAAAGGTAGTTATAACTTTTTTCTATGAGTATTGAAAAGTACAATGTTTGTTTAATTGATGACGATAAGGTTTATCAATTTACTTCAAAAATGATTCTAGAAGCAACCCTGCTTACTAGTAGGATTACTACTTTCTTTAATGGACAAGAAGCAATCGAATTTTTTTTAGACCCTGCAAACCAGCAAATAGACATACTCCCCGATGTAATATTTTTGGATATTAATATGCCAATCATGAATGGCTGGAATTTTCTAGAGGCATTTGATAAAATCTTTTATACCCTACCTAAAAAGATTCTTATATATGTGGTGAGCTCTTCCGTTGATGATAGTGATATGGAGAAATCAAAAAGCTTTGTTAGCGTGGCAGACTATGTAATAAAACCCATAAATAAGGAAAAATACCGTTTACTACTTTCCGCACAGAGATAAGTTTTTGGGTTTCAATCCACAACTCATTCACATTAATTGAATTCTTGCCCAAAACCCCCATTTCTATGGAGGGAATATTAACATTTTACAGTAGGTTTGTTGGAACATAAATAAGCCGAATGAAATTCATTGTTTCTTCCTCCTCTTTGTTAAAACACCTGCAACAAATTAGTGGTGTTATTAATGCAAACACAGTATTACCGATACTGGAGGACTTCCTTTTTGAAATTGAAGACAAAAAATTAAGTGTTGTAGCTACAGATCTTGAAACCGTGATGCGTGTTCAGATGGATGTAGAAAGCAAAGTGAATGGCAAAGTATGCATACCAGCTAAAATTTTGTTGGATACCTTAAAAAATATTGCTGAACAACCCTTGACTTTCAATATCGATAAAAATTTCTCTGTTGAAATTACGAGCGATAACGGAAAGTATAAAGTGATGGGCGAAAATCCTGACAATTTCCCTAAAGAGCCTTCCGCAGACGATACCACTGGGTTTAATATGTCTAGCGGAGGATTGCTTACGGCTATTAATAAAACATTGTTTGCAGTAAGTGGGGATGATCTTCGTCCGGCAATGACGGGTGTATTCTTTGAACTGACTAAAGAGTATGTTCAGTTTGTAGCTACTGATGCACATCGTTTGGTAAGATATAAGCGTACCGATACCAAGGCTTCGAAAGTGGATTCTTTTATTGTGCCTAAAAAGCCTTTGAATCTATTAAAGAATGCTTTACCAGACAATGAAGACGAATTGACCATTAGTTATAATAGTAACCATCTTTTTGTTCAGCACGGTTCAACTCAAATGATTTGTCGTTTGATTGATGCTCGTTTCCCTGATTATAAAGTGGTAATTCCGGCTGATAATCCATATAAACTAATTGTAAGCAAGTCTGATTTTCAAGGTGCCTTACGTCGAGTAAATGTATTCTCAAACAAGAGTACGAATCAAGTTGCATTGAATATTAGTGGTAGTGAATTACAACTAGCTGCACAGGATGTTGACTTTAGTTTTGAGGGTAATGAGCGCATGAATTGTTCTTATGATGGAGAAGACCTTCAAATTGCATTCAATGCTAAATTCCTGATTGAGATGCTGAATGCAGCTGATACTGATGATGTAAAGATGGAATTATCAACCCCTACTAAAGCTGGTTTAATTAAACCAACTGAACAAGGAGAAGGCGAAGACCTACTCATGTTGGTAATGCCTTTGATGCTAAATAATTAATTCTACCTAACTATAACCGAAGCCGCCCCAAGATATTCTTGGGGCGGCTTTATTTTTGATCCTGGTCAACAAAAGCAATAAGATGTTTGTATATTGAATGAAAATTGCTTGCAGCCATGATTGAATCAATTGTAAACTATTTCGAACATATACCCAGTCTTCACCGGGCTATCATTTTAGCAGGGGGAATTAGTTTTTTTTGGATCATAGAAAGCTTTGTACCATTATTTAATTTTCGATACAACAAGTGGAAGCACGCATCTATCAATATTCTTTTTACCATTACCACTATCATCATCAATTTTGCCTTTGCACTTTTAATTATAAAAGCAAGTGATTGGGCTATTGCTAACCACTTTGGCATCATGCAACTGGTATCAATGCCTCTCTGGCTGTTCATGATTATTGGATTGTTATTAATGGATTTAATTGGTGCTTATTTGATTCATTTGATTGAGCATAAAGTAAAATGGATGTGGAAGTTTCATATGGTGCACCATGCAGATACCCATGTAGATACTACCACTGCTAATAGGCACCATCCGGGTGAAAGTGTTTTCCGTGCTGTGTTTGCTATGATTGCAGTGTTGATTTGTGGAGCACCCATGTGGTTGTTTATGATGTATCAAAGTTTAAGCGCTGTTCTATCACAGTTCAATCATGCTAATCTACGTTTGCCTTTGTTTCTGGATAATGCCATTGGATGGGTGATTGTTTCGCCTGATATGCATAAAGTACATCACCATATTGTTAGGCCACAAACGGATAGTAATTATGGAAATATTTTTTCTATTTGGGATCGGATTTTTAGAACCTATAATTATACTCCGATTGATCAGATTCAGTATGGTTTAGACGTTCTAGACAGTAGCAAGGACGAAAATTTATCATTCCAATTAAAAATTCCATTTGATCGAAATGTGAAAACAGATTATTAGTGGTTTCACCCCATCTTTGCATAAATAATTTTTATGAAGATCGCCGCATTTATTCCAGCCCGTTATGCTGCCACCCGTTTTCCTGCAAAACTGATGCAACAATTGGGAGACAAAACGGTAATCCTACATACCTATGATAATACAGTAGCAACTGGATTGTTTGATGCCGTTTATGTGGTTACAGATAGCGAAATTATTTTTAAGGAAATTACTTCCCATGGCGGTCAGGCTATCATGAGTATAAAGTTGCATGAAAGTGGAAGCGATCGAATTGCTGAAGCCGCTGCAAATATGGAGATTGATATAATTGTAAATGTTCAAGGCGATGAACCATTTGTTCAAAGAGGCCCACTTGAAAAATTATTAGCCACATTTACTGGTGTTGATGGAGAAAAAGTGAAAGTAGCTTCGTTGATGCAAGTACTAGAAGACCCAGCATTAATTCAAGATTCAAACTATGTAAAAGTGGCTGTGGATCGTAATATGAATGCTCTTTTTTTCTCCAGAAGTGTGATTCCTTATCCTAGGGATTCATCTATAGCAAGTACTTATTACGAACATATTGGTGTGTATGCGTTTAGAAAAGAATCGTTGATGCAGTTTACTAAATGGCCCATTACACCCTTGGAAGCGGCTGAAAAAATAGAATGTCTTCGTTATTTAGAATATGGTATTCCCTTGCGTATGGTGGTAACCACTTATATGGGTGTGGAAATTGATACTCCTGAAGATTTGATCAAAGCTGCAGCACTCTTGAAGTAATTTTCTAGCAAATAATAACAACAATCGTTTGAAATTTTTAGACTGCAGATTTTTGCAAGGCTTTTACTATCTTCCTGTATCAAAATAACGATTGCTTATGAATCAGAACAAGCTTCTACGTTGGTCTATTGTGGTAGCCCTAGCCGGTTTTATTTTTGGATTTGATACGGTAGTGATCTCAGGTGCTAATCAACCGATTAAAGAACTCTGGCATACTACGCCTCTTTTTCATGGATTCTTTATTATGTCGATGGCCCTATGGGGAACTGTAATTGGTGCATTGTTTGGAGGGATACCCACAGAAAAATTTGGTAGAAAAAAAGTATTGCTTTGGGTGGGTATTTTATTTGCCGTATCTGCATTTGGTTCTGCATTAGCGAACGATCCATATGTGTTCTCCTTCTTTCGTTTTATAGGTGGATTGGGAATTGGTGTTTCGTCTGTTGTAGCACCTATATATATTTCTGAAATTTCAACACCAGTTACAAGAGGTAAGCTGGGGGCATTGTATCAATTTAATATTGTATTTGGAATATTGGTAGCGTTTTTATCGAACTACTTTTTACAAGGTGTTGGTGGAGCAAACGACTGGCGGTGGATGTTAGGCGTTTTGGCTGTTCCATCTATCATTTATACAGCCTTAGTATTTGGAATTTCTGAAAGTCCGAGGTGGTTAATTACCAATAAAAATGATCAGGCTGCTGCTAAAAAAATCATGCTTCAAATTGGAGTTGTTGATGTGGATGCGGAAGTGGCAACGATTATTCAAAGTAATCAACATGATGCAACCACTGGAAAAGCTGCAGAATTTTTTAATACAAAACATAAGAAGATTATTTTCTTAGCTTTTCTAATTGCTTTTTTTAATCAGGTTTCGGGAATCAATTTCATTTTATATTATGCCCCTGAAATTCTTGAGAAAGCAGGCCTTGCCGCTAAAGAATCATTATTTAATTCCATTGCAATTGGGGGTACTAATTTGATCTTCACATTTGTAGGATTATACCTGATTGATCGGCTTGGCAGAAAAACACTTTTATTAATCGGATCATTTGGTTATATCATTAGTTTATCATTAGTTTCCTTTGCTTTTTATGCGCATACGGGTCCAATTTTTTTAATGACATTTTTATTGCTGTTTATCGCATCTCATGCCGTTGGACAAGGAGCTGTTATCTGGGTATTTATTTCTGAAATATTTCCTAATAAGATCCGCTCAGCAGGTCAATCATTTGGAGCTAGTATACACTGGGTCTTTGCTGCCATTATTACATTAATAACTCCCTATTTTTTAGATAAAGACAATGGTCTTTTCAAAGAGAACCCCTGGCCCATCTTTGCTTTTTTTGCAGGTATGATGGTATTACAATTGATTTGGGTAATTACCAGTATGCCGGAAACAAAAAATATTTCTCTCGAAGAATTAGAAAAGAAACTCATCAATTAAATAGCAAACAATGCGCAAGATTATTTTAATAGTGGGCTTGTTTTTGGCAGGTAGAATTGTTGCACAAGAACAATCATTATTTAAAGAAACCTATCGCCCACAATATCATTTTAGTCCAGCTAAAAATTGGACGAACGACCCCAATGGATTGGTATATAGCAATGGATTATATCATTTATTTTTTCAGCATAATCCTTTTGCTAATGTATGGGGACATATGAGCTGGGGTCATGCAACCAGTAAAGATCTGATTCACTGGAAAGAATTACCTGTAGCTATTGCAGAAGAAAATGGGGTAGCAATATTTTCTGGTTCTGCAGTTGTTGATAAAAAAAACAGTACTGGTTTTTCGAGTGATCCTAGTAAACAATCTTTGATTGCAATTTACACGGCTCATACAGAAACATTACAAACACAGGCTTTGGCATATAGTAATGACGAAGGGTTGACTTGGAAAAAATATGCCGGAAATCCGGTGTTGGATTTACATAAGAAAGATTTCAGAGACCCCAATGTGTTTTGGTATGAAAAAAACAAACAATGGGTGATGGCGGTATCTCAACCAAATGAACATCAGATTTCTTTCTACGCTTCTAATAATTTAAAAGAATGGAAACTGTTGAGCAATTTTGGTCCTGCGGGAGATCTTAGTGGTGTATGGGAGTGCCCTGATTTGATGCAAGTGCCAATTGTAGGGGAACCAGGAAAAACGAAATGGGTTCTATTTACTTCACAGAATAGTACGATGCAATATTTTGTAGGTGAGTTTGATGGCACCAAATTTTTGGAAGACAGGCCCAATTCTAAAATACATAAACAAGATTATGGTACCGATTATTATGCGGCTGTAACTTATCATAATAGCCCGGATAAGCAGCCTATCAGCATTGGATGGGTGAATAATTGGGAATATGCAAATACCATTCCTACGATGCCCTGGAAGAGTGCGATGTCATTGCCTAGAAAATTATCGGTAAAAAAACATGGGGATGATTGGGTATTGGTTCAGCAACCAATTATAGCTCTTGAGAAATTGCGTTTAATAAAGGAATCCATTTCTAACACTAACGTTTCCAAAGAAATTCAGTTAAAGCAAAAGGGAAATTGCTTTGAAATGAAATTGGATTTGATTCCATCAAAAAATGCTGTAGGTGGGATTAAACTTGCGGTTGGTAACGGGAATTATTTTGAAATTGGTTATGATGGAACTCGAGAGAAATTATATATAGATAGAACAAACACAAACCGGTCATTCAATACCAAATATGCATCCATTAACAGAAAGGAAGCAGAACTTATTACTAAAGACGGGAAAATTCAATTAGATATTTATTTTGATGAATCTATTGTTGAAATATATGCGGCCGATGGAACTGTCGTATTTACTGCTCAGGTTTTCCCCGAAAATTCTGAAAATGGGGTAATGTTTTTTAGCAATGGATCAGAAATTAAGTTTGAAAATATCCAATATTGGAAAATGAAATCAAGCTGGTTTTAAACAATTGTTAGGATTGATATCTTCTTTTTGAATTCATGTATCTTTGCCACATCAATTAAGTTTAAACAGAATGCTATGGCAAGTTTCCGGAATTTTAAAATGGTTAGTTATGTTGTTTATGGACGGGGAAGTTTTAATCAGTTAGATGAAATTTTAGCACCACAACGTAAGGGTGAGGCGCCTATGATTTTTCTGGTAGATCATTTTTTTGAGGGTAAACCATTAGCCAGCCGTGTACCATTAAGAGGGAAGGATAAGATCATTTTTGTGGATGTTAGTTTTGAACCCAAAACAACTCAGGTAGATAAGTTGGCTCAAGGTTTGAAAGATGAGTTCGGAACAATTAGTGGTGTAATCGGAATTGGTGGCGGATCTGCAATGGATCTGGCGAAAGCTGTTTCATTGATGATCACAAACCCTGGATCATCTGCTGATTATCAGGGATGGGATTTAGTAAAGCATGCCGGTGTATATAAAGTAGGGATTCCAACCTTGAGTGGTACTGGAGCTGAAGTGAGTAGAACAACTGTGTTGACTGGTCCAGTTAGAAAGTTAGGAATGAATTCAGATTTTACGCCATTCGATCAGATTGTGTTAGATCCTGAATTAACTAAAGATGCGCCGATCAATCAGCGTTTTTATACCGGGATGGATTGTTATATCCATTGTATTGAAAGTTTAGAGGGCACTTTTTTAAATGAATTTAGTAAGAGTTATGGGGAGAAGGCATTGCAGTTATGTCAGAAGATATATGTAGAGAAAGATCATTGGGATGAAGAAAGCGATGATCAACTGATGATGGCCTCTTATGCAGGTGGTATGAGTATTGCTTATTCACAAGTTGGTGTTGCACATGCGGTAAGTTATGGTTTGAGTTACTTGTTGGGAACTAAACACGGTATTGGAAACTGTATCGTGATGAACCATTTAGAAGAATATTATCCAGCAGGTGTAAAGGAGTTTAAGTGGATGGTAGAAAAAAATAATATTGATATTCCTGTAGGAATTTGTAAGGGATTATCGGAGGAAGATTTTGAAAAGATGATCAATGTATCCATGGGTATGAAACCACTTTGGGAAAATGCATTGGGTAAGGATTGGGAAAAGATCATGACACGTGAAAAGTTACGTGCGCTTTACGATAAATTATAATTAACTGAATTTTTAAGTATAGCATGATATGTCAATACGTATTTTCATCACCGGTGGTACATTCGATAAAGAATACAATGAATTGAATGGACAATTGTATTTCAAAGACACGCATATCAACGAACTATTGAAATTAGGCAGGTGTAGAGTTGATGTAGATATAAGAACCTTGATGATGGTAGATAGTTTGGAGATGACAGATGACGACCGACAATTAATTGCACGTCAGTGTCAGAATTCGGATGAAGACAAGATTATCATCACCCATGGTACTGATACGATGGCAGAAACAGCAGCTGTTTTGGCAAAGGAAACAACTGGAAAAACAATTGTTTTAACCGGTGCCATGATACCGTATAAATTTGGAAGTTCAGATGGATTGTTCAATTTAGGAAGTGCTATGGCATTTGTACAAGCATTACCTAAAGGCGTTTATGTAGCCATGAATGGCCGATATTTTACCTGGGATAATGTACGAAAGAACAAACAAACTGGTGGATTTGAAGAAATTAATCTATAAAAAATTTATTCCAAATCAGGTGATCTGAACACATTAGTATAGTGTAAGATTTTTTTAAATAATTCTTCTGGCACAAAAGGTTTCACTACAATATCATTAATTCCAATTTTTTTGATTCGTTGTTCTATTTCTTTAGGTGGGCTTGCTGTTAGCGCAATAATAGGAATTTGGATCTCACGTTTTCTAAGAATTAATGTGGCTTCATAGCCATCCATTACTGGCATATTCAAATCCATTAAAATTAGTTGGTGCTTATTGATATCGATCATATCTAAACATTCCTGCCCATTTAATGCCACATCAACTGTTGCGCCCCATCTTTCCAGAAAATTTACAGCCACTAAAACATTCATTTCACTATCTTCTACTAGTAATATATCAATATTTTTAAGTGGCATGTCTTCCTCTGAAGGTAATTGTTGATATGGATGGGTAATAGTAGATTGGGTTTTACTTAAAGGGAAACTTTGAATGAATGAAAAAGTAGAACCAAAACCCAATTCACTTTTCAATTTAAGTTCAATCCCTTGTAAGTCTAGTAGCAATTTAGTGATGGATAGGCCTAATCCAGTTCCACCAAAACTTCTGGAAGTGGATGAATCCGCTTGTGTAAACCTTTCAAAAATCTGTTGTTGTTTGTTTTTGTGAATCCCAATTCCAGTGTCTTCAATTACAAATTGAACTTTAATATTTTCTTCTGTTTTTTCTAACACTTTTATTGAAAAAGTAACTTTCCCCTTTTTGGTAAACTTAATAGCATTATTTAAAAGGTTGTTGAGTATTTGAGTAAGTCTTGTTGGGTCGCCCAATACAGAAAGATGGTTAGAAGGGGTATAGTTTAATATTAATTCATTCTCTCTTTCAGTTGCATGGGCTTTCAATCCAGACACAATGTTTTTTGCAATCACATTAATGTCCATTTCAATTAATTCGAAATTAACTTTTCCGGCTTCAATTTTATTATAGTCTAAGATATTATTGACAATGGATAAAAGGTTGTTTGCAGAAAATACCATCACGTTTAAATATTCTTCTTGATCCTTTCTTGGTTTATCGCGAAGCAATAAATTTGAAAGACCAATGACCGAATTTAGGGGGGTCCTGATTTCGTGAGACATCGTAGATAGAAATTCACTTTTTGCTTTTAATCCTTGTTCAGCGTCATTTTTAGCCTTCTTTAATACAAATGCGAATCGGAAAGAAAGTATTAAAGATTGTAAGAAAAAAAATGTGATATAGCATATAAAAATCAAACCTTTTTGGGGATTTGTTATTCCAAAATGTTCTAATACAATAAGTATAGAAACGATAATGCCTATAGTTGTACCCCATAAAGAATACTTCGCTCCAATTCTATTATTCCGAGCAGCTTTTATGTAGACATAAAAAACATAGAGAAAAAAGATCAACATTGCGATCAAGAAATAATTAATGACAGCAGTAGAATAGATGGTTGGTAATAACAGCGTTATACTACTGAATACAATACTGATGAGAATCATTAATTTTAATACTTTGGTATTA